>Ga0123519_10000734_pt1 | contig 57372 bp, 50 predicted proteins | sample YelNatPaOPRAMG02_FD_87396 | JGI IMG/M metagenome (GOLD analysis project Ga0123519, IMG submission 87396) | Hot spring microbial communities from Yellowstone National Park - Yellowstone National Park OP-RAMG-02 (version 2) | ecosystem: Environmental > Aquatic > Thermal springs > Hot (42-90C) ...
CCTTCCCCGGGATGCAGCAGTACTATTCTTCTACGTGAACGAACGATCCCTCATCATCGGGAAGCACCAGAATCCCTGGATGGAGGTGTCCTACGAGTGTGTCCAGCACCAGGATCCTCCCCTGTTTCGGCGGATCACCGGAGGAGGGGCAGTGTATCACGATCGGGGCAACCTCAACTTCTCCTTTGTCCAGCCAAGGACCGTGTTTTCCAAGGAGGGCAACCTGGAGCTGATACGGAGTGCCCTGGGGAAACTGGGAATCGGGGTGTCCCGAACGAGTCGCGGGGACTTGTACTACAGGAATTGGAAAGTGTCGGGGAACGCCCTCTGCTACCGTCGAGAACACGTGCTCCACCATGGAACCTTGCTGATCGATTCAGATCTTTCCTCCCTGCAGGGGGCTTTATCCATTCCCCCGGAGATCCATGCGATGTATCGCTCCCCTTCGGTACCGAGTGTGGGATCCGTTACGGCAAACCTGAAAGATTTCTTTCCCTTCCTTTCGATTCCTCTGGTGATCGAGAAGGTGATCGAAGAACTCGCCTCCGGGGGGCTTAGGGTGATCCCTGTGGATGATCCCTCTCGAACCCTGAAGGAGCCTCAGTTCCAGAGCATCCTCGCCCGGCAGGGAAGCTGGGAATGGGTGTTTGGGGCCACTCCCGCCTTCTGGTTTCACCCGAACGGGGGAGAGGCGGGGTGTAAGGTGGAGGAGGGGAGGATCGTGGAGGTGAGGGGTATCGATGAGGGGGAACGGTACGTGGGTCGTGTGTTCGACCCTGGATTGTTTTCAACAGTTACGCAAGGAGAATCTATCTTGGCAAGGAGGGATGCATGACAGTGCAGGAAATGCTCCGTAAACTGGACGGGCTTCTCGAGGTTTCTCGGGTGGGGATACTGACCACCGTGGACCCGGAAGGATACCCCCGGAGCAGGTGGATGACCCCCACCTTCGTCCCCGGTCGGGAGGGTATGCTCTATGCGGTCACCTCTCCCACTTTCGCAAAGACGGTGCAGATCGCCAAGCACCCCAAGGTAGGGTGGATCTTCCAAACCCGGGCGCTGGACGAGATCATGACTGTGCACGGCAAGATCAACATCATCGAGAACCCCGCCCTCCGACAGGAGGTGCAGGAGGCGCTGGGCCGGAATCTTTCGATCTTCTGGCGGGTGAATCCGAGGGAGCAGGATCTGGTCGTATTGGAGACCGTGATCGAAGAGATCACGTATTTCAATCCCATGAAAAACGAACGGTACAAGGTGGTGGTGTAGTATGGCAAAAGAACTGAACAGAACCCTTTTGAAGAAGATGCTGTACGACATGATGCTGATCCGGCATTTCGAAGAAAAGGCGGGGCAGATGTATGGGTTGAAAAAGATCGGGGGGTTTTGCCATCTGTACAACGGCGAAGAGGCGGTCGCCGTGGGCTCCGTGGCTGCCATCGATCTATCGAAGGATTACCTCCTTACGGGATACAGGGACCATGGCCATGCCCTTGCCTGCGGGATGGATCCAAAAGCGATCATGGCGGAGCTATTCGGGAAGATCACGGGCTGCTCCCGGGGGAAAGGCGGTTCCATGCACCTGTTCGATGCGGAGAAACATTTTCTAGGGGGGAATGGGATCGTGGCAGCCCAGATTCCCGTAGCCACTGGAGTGGCCTTTGCGCAGAAGTATCGAAACGACGGGGGGGTAACCCTCTGCTTCTTCGGAGACGGGGCCATTCATCAGGGCGCCTTCCATGAAAGTCTCAACATGGCGAAAATCTGGAACCTCCCCATCGTGTACATCTGCGAGAACAATCAATGGGGCATGGGAACCAACTTCCGAAAGGTGTCCTCCGTGGATGATTTCAGTCTCCTGGGCACGGCATACGGGATTCCGGGGAAGCAGATCAACGGGATGGATGTGATCGAAGTATACCAGGAGGTGTCGAAGGCCGTGGAGCAGGCCAGGAAGTCGGGACTGCCCAGCTTGCTGGAAGCTCGGACCTACCGGTACAAAGGGCACTCGATGAGTGATCCAGCCAAGTACCGGACGAAGGATGAAGTGGAGGAATACAAGAAGCAGGACCCGATCCTGATCCTGAAGGACAAACTGCTACAGGAAGGTATCCTCACCGAAAAGGAATACGAGAAGTACGATTCCCAGATTCAGGCAATCGTGGACGAGGCCGTTGAGTTCGCGGAGAGAAGCGAAGAGCCCGCTCTCCATACGATGTACGAAGATATCCTGGTGGAATAGGGGGAATCTATGCCTGTGATAACCTATAGAGAAGCGCTGAATCAAGCTCTGGATGAGGAGATGGCCCGGGATGAGTCGGTATTCCTCATCGGTGAAGAGGTAGGGGAGTACAATGGAGCCTACAAGGTCAGCAAGGGCCTTCTGGACAAGTATGGCCCCCGCCGGGTGATCGATACCCCCATCACGGAACTCGGCTTTACGGGGATCGGTGTGGGGGCTGCGATGGCCGGCTTACGACCGGTGGTGGAATGGATGACCCATAATTTCGCTCTCCTCGCACTGGATCAGGTGGTGAACAATGCGGCCAAGATGCGATACATGAGCGGCGGGCAGTTCAAGCTTCCCATCGTTTTCCGGGGACCCAATGGGCCGGCTGAATACCTAGCTGCCCAGCATTCCCAGGCCCTGCAGACCTACTGGGCCCACGTGCCGGGATTGAAGGTGGTCGCTCCCGCTACCCCCTACGATGCGAAGGGACTTTTAAAATCCGCCATTCGGGACGACAACCCCGTGGTGGTGCTGGAAGGAGAGCTCATGTACTCCTTTAAGGGTGAAGTACCCCTAGAGGAGTACCTAGTACCCATCGGCAAAGCCGATGTGAAACGGGAAGGGGGGGACGTCACGATAGTGACCTATTCGAAACCCCTGAAGGTTGTGCAGGAAGCCGCAGAATTGCTGGCTAGCGAGGGAATCCAGGCGGAAATCGTGGACCTTCGAACCTTACGGCCCCTGGATGAGGAAACGGTGTATCGCTCGGTTCGCAAAACCAACCGCGCGGTGGTGGTGGAGGAGTCCTGGCCTGTGTGCAGTGTGGGATCCTACGTGGCCTGGCTGATCTCTAAAAACTGTTTCGATGTGTTGGATGCGCAGGTAGAGATGGTTGCCTCCGAGGATATTCCCATGCCCTACAACCATACGCTGGAACTGGCGGCACAGCCTTCCGTGGCCAAAGTAGTTGCTGCGGTGAAAAAAGTCTTGTACCTAGGAGAGTGAGTATGGCAGAACGAATCCCGATGGTAGCCCTTTCCCCCACGATGGAGGAAGGTAGGATCTTGTCCTGGAAAGTAAAACCGGGGGATGCGGTGAAGAGTGGGACTGTTCTCTGTGAGGTGGAAACCGACAAGGCCACGATGGAGTACGAATCTCCCCGGGATGGAATCCTGTTGAAGCTGATCCGCCAGGAAGGGGAATCGGTGAAGGTGGGGGAGCCGATTGCCTGGATCGGGAAGCCGGGCGAACAGGTTCCCGATGATCGTCCTCAAGCCGCTCCCCTCGATAAACCCGAGGGAGGCGGTAAACCTTCCTCCTCCCCGGGACAGAAGCCCCCCACTCCCCCTCCCGAATCGGAAAAAGCTCCTCTAGAGAAACAGCCGGAAAAAGCGCCGTCCTCTGCAGGCAGGGGTCGCCTGGAAGTGCCTGTAGCCGAAGGGGGCATCGTGAAGTCCTCTCCCCTGGCAAGGAAGCTAGCCTCCGAACTCGGTATCGATATCCGCCGCATTACGGGGTCAGGACCCGGCGGAAGGGTAGTGAGGAGAGACGTGCTGAGATTCCAGGAATCCGCCGGAAAGGTGGAAGGGGGGAAAGAACTGGAGGGCGAAAGGGCAGTCGTCGCTCCCTCCAAACCCGCTCCTGTGCTTCTGGATCAGGAAATCCCCGTGAGCGGTATGCGGGCCGCCATTGCCCGAAGGCTATCGGAGTCCTTCTTTACCGCACCCCACTACTTCTTGCGGGTAGCGGTCGTGATGGATGGGTTACTGGATGCCCGTTCCCGATACAATGCGGAAGGAACTCAGAAGGTATCCCTCAACGCGTTTTTCATCAAACTGGCAGCCGAGGCTCTGCGAAGGCATCCCCGAATCAACTCTACCTGGAAAGGATCCACCATCCACATTCATGGGTCTATCGATATCGGACTTGCCGTAGCCCTTCCCGATGGACTCATCACTCCCGTGGTACGGAACTGTGGGGGAAAGGGAGTACGGGAAATCGATCAGGAGCTTTCCGTCCTTGTGGATAAAGCGAAAAAGGGAACCCTGAAACCCGAAGAGTATACCGATGCAACCTTCACTATCAGTAACCTGGGCAGTTTTGGAATCGAGGAGTTCACGGCTATCATCAATCCTCCCGGTTCAGCCATCCTTGCCCTGGGAGAGATCCGCAAGGAGCCCGTTGTGACAGAGCAGGATGCCATCGTGATTCGCAGGATCCTCCGGATGACCCTTTCCTGCGATCACAGGGTAATCGACGGGGCGGTGGGAGCCGGTTTCCTGCGGGATCTGAAAGGTATGATGGAGGATCCTTTCCGGATCCTCCTCTGAGCACGGCTGTAACTGCGGGAAGGTCAAGACTGGTAGGGGTTATACAATACTGGCCAGGGTAAGGAGGGGGGATTCCAGAGCCTCCTTGAAGGATTTGAGGAACCGCGCCCCATAGGCTCCATCCACCACCCGATGGTCAGCGGATAAACCGAACTCGATCACCGAAATGAAAGAGAGGGGGTCTGCTTCTCGGGGAATCCTCCGCCTCTCGCCTACGGAGAGGATTGCAACCTGAGGAGGATTCACGATCGCCTGGAAACGTTTTACCCCGAACATCCCCAGGTTTGTGAGGGTGATGGTACCTCCCGATAGATCCGTGGGGGCGAGTTTTCCTTCCTTCCCCCGGCGGGAAAGTTCCTGCCATTCTTCCTGCAGAGCCTGTATCGGTTTTATCCCGCAGTCTTTGAGCACCGGAACGAACAGCCCCAGGGGGGTATCGGTAGCGATCCCTACATGTATGTGGGAATACATCTCCACAGCTCCCTGGCCGCGCCAGGAAGCGTTGAGCAAGGGGTACTGTTTCAATGTAAGAGCGAGGAATTTCGCCAGGAGAACGGTGAAGGAAACAGACTTTCCTTTATCCTTCAGAGCCTGGAGAAAGTCTTCCAGTGCGTTTATCTCCACATCCACCCAGAGGGTGAACTGAGGGATGGTGGTCCAGCTCTGTACCATCCGTTCCGCGGCCCGGATCTGAAAGGGGGTCAGGGTGTGGATCGTGGAGGTTCCCGTTGGGGGAGATGCGGCTTGCCCTAGGGGAGCACCTTCAGAGGGCGTAACTTCAGGCGCAGCGGTAGGAAAGCGTGGCTGGGAGGCCGGTTGGGCTGCCGTCGGTGGGGCAGCCTCCCGAGAGGGAAGGGAGGAGGATGGGGACTGTCGCAGAAGTTGTACTAGATCCCGTTCCACAACGGCTCCCTCCGGGCCGGTTCCCCGTACGGTGGATAGATCGATTCGGTTCTCCCGGGCCAACCGTTTCGCAAGGGGAGAAGCCGGGATATAGGCGGCCGACTCACTATAAGCCGACGATTCACTTTGGGCAAAGGCGGCACTATTAGCCGCCGCTCCACGATAAGCAGGCGTCTCAGGAACGATGTGCGTTTCACCAGGGGAAGGAGCCTTACCTTCGGCAGGGGTGGGACTATAAGCCGACGATTCACTTTGGGCAAAGGCGACACTATGAGTCGGCACGGCTGTCGAAGACAGGTAGGCCACAGGCTTCCCCACCTCCTGGGTTCCGCCGGGAGGAACGAGGATCTCTTGGAGAATCCCTTCGGCAGGGGATTCCACCTCCACCACGGCTTTGTCGTTTTCCACCGTGAAAAGGATTTCGCCTTTCGACACAGGATCTCCCACTTTCTTTAGCCACTCCATCACGGTACCCTGGGTCATGGTGAGACCCAGTTTGGGCATGAGGATCTCGGTACGCATCAGACTTCCTCCCCGTGTAGAACCTTCTTCACCGCCCTTTCGATGTCGGAAACCTTGGGGGCCACGTACTCGAGAAGGGGGGGGCTGAAGGGGATGGGGACGTTTTTTGCCCCGATCCGGAGGATAGGGGCGTCGAGGTAAAAGAAAGCTTCCTGCTGCAGCTGTGCCGCTATCTCCGCTCCCGCTCCCCCATAGACCACTCCCTCATGGGCAATGACGCAACGATGAGTCTTTCGAAGGGAGGCGACGATGGTTTCCACATCGAAGGGCTTTATGGTGAGGAGGTCGATGATCTCTACCTCTATCCCATTTTTAGAGAGGTTCTGGGCCGCTTCGATCGATTTCTGTACCATGATAGAGTAGGTCACGAGGGTCACATCTTTCCCGGTTCTCCGTATTTCGGCTTTCCCCAGGGGGGTTAGGTACTCCTGATCCGGCACCTCTCCCTTTTGGGGATACAGGAGCTTGTGTTCGAAAAAAATCACCGGATCGTTGCTTCGGATGGCCGATTTCAGGAGCCCCTTGGCAGTGGCAGGGCTGGAGGGGGCAACCAGGATAAGACCTGGAATATTCATCAACCAACCCTCCACACTCTGACTGTGCTGGGCGGCCGCACCCGGCACGATCCCGTCAGGGGCCCGGATTACCAGGTGGATATCCGCCTGTCCGCCGAACATGTACCGGTTTTTGGCAATCTGATTCACCAATTCGTCGTAGGCAACGGAGATGAAATCCGCAAAGTGCATATCTGCCACGGGCCGCAGTCCCGTAAGGGCGGCGCCCAGGGCGGATCCGATGATGGCGGTTTCACTGATAGGAGTATCTAGCACCCGACCGGGGAAGCGTTCGGGTAGCCCTTTGAATTGCCCGAAAATTCCTCCCTGCCGGGCGATGTCTTCCCCCATCACGAATACGGTAGGGTCTCGTTCCATCTCTTCGGTCATGGCCTGCAGGGTTGCTTCGGAAAAGGAAAGGATCCTCATGCGAATACCTCCGTGCGGGAACTATGTAGATCTTCCAGGGCTTCCTCCGGGGCTGGATACGGTTCCTGTTCGGCGAATTGTACGGCAGCTTCCACTTCTTCCTGCGCCTCTTTCCAGAGAGCATCGATCTCTCCGGATTTAATGAACGATTGTTCCAGTAGATAGGTGGAGTACCTTCGGATGGGATCGTTCTGTTCCACCTGTTTTTTCACTTCCTCTCGGGTACGGTACTTTTCCGGATCTCCCACATAGTGGCCTTTGACCCTGTACGTGCGGCATTCCAAAAGGATGGGCCCTTTCCCGGATCGTAGCCTGCCGATCAAGGTATGGGCTGCGTTGTACACCTCTACCACATTGTTCCCGTCTACCGTGTATCCCTCGATCCCATAGCCGGCCGCCCGATCGGAGATCCGTGAAACGGAAACCCCGTACGATGCAGGGGTAGTGGAGGCGTACTGGTTGTTTTCGTTGACAAATAGCACGGGCAGTTTCCAGATGGAGGCCATGTTGAGGGCTTCATGAAAGGTTCCCCTGTTGGACGCTCCATCTCCGAAGAAACAAACCGCCACCTGATCGGTTTTCTTCATCCAGGCGGTCATGCCGGCGCCTACCGCAATGGTAAACCCACCCCCGACGACCCCATTGGCTCCCAGCATCCCCACGGAAAAATCGGCGATGTGCATGGAGCCGCCTTTTCCCTTGCAGTAACCGCTTCTCTTCCCGTACAGCTCTGCCATCATCCGGTTCATCTGGGCTCCTTTGGCCAAGGCATGGCCGTGGCCTCGGTGCGTGGAAGTGATCCAGTCGTCCCTTCGAAGGTTGGCCATGATACCCGAGGCAATGGCTTCCTCTCCGATGTACAGATGGACGAACCCGGGGATTCTCTTGGCAAGGAACAGTTCTTCCACCCGGGTTTCGAAACTTCGAATCCGGATCATGGTGCGGAGAAGCTCCTTCTTGCCTTGTGGGGGTAGTTCCAGAAACGTATGGGGAAACTCCTTGATTCGTACTCCCATCGTATGCTCCTTTCTCTACAGGATAAGTGCGTGTGAATACCCAAATGGATAAGCAATTTTTGTACCTAGTTAGCTAAAAATACGGGACCATATTTACATTGCATAAATGGAATTGTGATCATGCACAAAACGAAAAAATCTTGCGTGTTTCAGATTGTCACAGTATACTGGAACTACTTGTCACGAATCGGAGCAGAGTATGATTCAATGGACCGTTTCTAACAGAGTCGTAGAAACTACAATAGAAGGATCTTCCGAAATCGGAACCCTTACACGGGCGGTTCCCGAAGGCTTCTACAAGACAATACTGGACTCCATCTCCGATGGAATCATCCTGTTGGACCGGGATGGGTACGTGCTGGACATCAATGCCGCGGGAGCGACGATACTGGGGATCGATCGGGAGGGGAGCCGGTTCCGTCATGTGAGCGAACTGGTGGACTTCCGGCCGGTGATCCTGGATGTGTTGGAATCGGAACAGGGATACATCGAACGGGAGTTCATCCTGCACAGCCCCTCCCGGGGGAGGCTCCACTTCATCAAATCGGCCATCGTGATCCGGAACGAGGAGGGGGAGATGATTGGGGTGATCGACACCTTCCGGAAGGTGGATTCCGTCCATAACATGATCGCCCGTTTCACCGGTGCAAAGGCAAAGTTCAGTTTCCACGATATCATTGGAAAGGATCCTCTGTTCATGGAGGCTGTCCATCTTTCCCGTTTGGCCAGCGGCAGTTCGGCCAATGTCCTTCTGGAAGGGGAAAGCGGAACGGGAAAAGAGATCTTCGCCCACGCGATTCACAAGGAGAGTGCTCGAAGCAACGGACCATTCATCATCGTAAACTGTGCCAGCCTTCCCCTCTCCCTCATTGAAAGCGAACTGTTTGGGTACGAATCGGGGTCTTTCACCGGTGCCCGGCGAGAAGGGTTCGCGGGGAAGTTCGAACAGGCCAACGGAGGTACCCTGTTTCTGGATGAAATAGGGGAAATGCCCCTCGATATGCAGGCGAAACTCCTGCGAGTGATCCAGGACAAGACTTTCACCCGTATCGGTGGATCGAAGGAAATCACGGTGGATCTTCGTATCATTGCCGCCACCAACAAGAACCTGCAGGAACAGGTCTGGAAAGGGAATTTTCGCGAGGATCTGTACTATCGGTTGAACGTTCTCCGCATTCGGGTGCCCAGCCTCAGGGAGAGGTCGGCTGACATTCCCCTTCTGGTCAGACACTTCCTCCGAAAGTACGCGTTACGGGATGGTAAACCGATCCCCACGGTGGAGCCAGAGGCCCTTCAATTGCTCTGCTCCCATCAATGGCCCGGGAATGTGCGGGAACTGGAAAACCTGGTGGAGAGGTTGATCGTTCTCAATCGAAAGTCGCTCATTGGAGTGAAAGACCTTAAGCCCTATCTAGGGTCTACCCAAAGAGAGGCTCAGACCGGTTCGATAGAAACGGTGAGTACATCCCATGGCAGACTTCGGAGGTTGGAGGCAATCGAAAGGGAGGAAATCCGGAAGGCCCTTGCGATCTGCAACGGGAACGTTTCCCATGCCTCGAAGATGTTAGGGATCAGCCGAAACACCCTGTATCGAAAAATGAAACAGTTCTCCTAGGAGGGAAGGCTAGGGGCAGACGCTTCGCGGAAGAGTCCTTTCCGCGCTTACCTGTATCGTCCGCCAGCTACCCCCCCAAGAGTTGATGCGCGCTTCCCCCTTCTACCTATCTCGGATTTAACTCGCGATCCCCGTAGTCTCCTGCACTTCAGAGAACATAGAGACCATCGGGGAATCGCTTGAAAGGCGGCATTTGCCTGCGGTTCTTCACTTTAGAGGAGTATAGAGGCCCGCCCCTACGGGTAAATAGAGAGAAAGTGAAGGGATGAACGTGATGAAGATCAGAGCCAGGATGGCCGCAATCACCATGGGGATCACGTACCTCACCATCTCGGAGTTTATATCACTGTGGATCAGGTTAGCCGTCACGTAGAGGTTCACCGCCACAGGAGGGGTGATCTGCCCAATAGCCAGGGCAATGACGAAGACGACCCCAAAGTACAGGGGGTCGATATGGAGGAACTTCAGGGCAGGCAGGATGATGGGCATGAACACGTAGGTGATGGATATGGCGTCGAGGAACATCCCTGCCACGATCATCACTGCATTGGTGAGGAGTACGAATACCAGGGGGTTGGAGGTGAGACTGGAGACGAGTTTGGCCGCCGCATCGATCACCCCCAGAGTAGCTGCCGCCCAGGAAAAGATTCCCGCCATGGATACGACGAACATCACCACTGCGGAGGACATCACGGTATCGGCGAGAGCCTGGAACAGTACATTCCAGGTAATCGTGTGGTACACGAAGGTACCCACAAAGAGGGCATAGAACACTCCCATGATGGCCGCTTCGGTAGGAGTGGCCACACCGGCGTAGATGGATCCGAGGATGATCACCGGTGCCAGGAGAGCCCAGAAGGAGTTGATGAACGCTTTCAGGAGCTCTTTCGGTGTTCCCTTCTCTTCCGTTCCCCGAAAGTTATGGGTTCGGGCAACCCAGTAGGTGGCTATAATAAGAAAGATCCCCACGATGATACCCGGGATGACCCCTCCCAAGAACAGGGCACCTACGGAAACATCGGCGAGGTTCCCATACACGATAAAGGCGATGCTGGGGGGGATGATGATGGACAGCCCTGCCCCGGCAGCGATGGTGGAAGCGGCGAAGTACTTGTCGTACCCCTGTTTGATCATGGGGGCGATGAACACGAGACCCAATGCCGCAGCGGTGGCCGGCCCGGAACCGGACACAGCCCCCCAGAAGATGCAAGTGATGACCCCCGCGATGGCCAGTCCCCCCACATTCCTTCCCGTGAGGAGAATGATGAATCGAGAAATACCATCCACGATGCGGGATTTCTCCATCAAGTTCCCCGCCAGGATGAAGAAAGGAATCGCTACCAGGGGGAACTTGGCGATGTTGGCTTCGAAGTTCCGGGAAATCATAGCGGTTCCCAGATCGAAGGTGAGGATCGCTCCGATTCCCGCAATTCCCAGGGCCGTACCGATGGGAGTCCCGAACAGAATGAGAAAGATGAAAAGTCCGAATACGATGAGGGGTGCCATGGGTTATTCCTCCTTCCCTTCAGTTTGTTTCAGCATACGGTAGGTGCTTTTTAAAAGTTCCCGGATCACCACAAGGGAAAAGATCGGCGTACCCAGACTGTATATCCAAGTAGGAATCCCCAGTGCCTCGGAGGTGGTCTTGTAAAAGGTAATGTTCTTGTAGATTTCCTGAAGGGAATTCACGATCAGGAAGAGGAACAGGAAGGTTCCCAGGATCCCGGCCCCTATAATGGCTACCTTTTTCAGGGGAGGAGAGAACAGGTCGAACAGGTTCGTCATTTTCAAGTTCGTACCTTTTCGAAAAGCCATGGAAATCCCCAACAGGGTGATCCAGACGAACATGTTTACGGTAATTTCTTCGGTGAACGCGATACTGTGTTTGAATAAGTACCGGTTCACTACGTTGACAAAGGTGATGAGGGACATGATCCCCAGAAGAATCGCTCCGATCAGTTCATCCAGGTGAAGGTTCTTCTTCATCGGCAGGCTCCTTTACGTAAAGAAAAACCGGCCGTTGACCGGCCGGTAGAATGGGTAGGTAAGCTTATTTCATATCCGCCACGGCAAGATCGTACAGTTCCTTTCCGATCTGGGGAATCCACTTGTCATAGACAGGTTTCGTGGCATCCTTGAAAGCTTGTAGCTCTGCCGGGGTGAGATCCGTGATGATCATTCCTTTTTCTTTGGCGAGCTTGAAGGGTTCGGGGGGTAGTTCTTTCACCTGGAACTTGGTTTTCAGCAGGTTGAGGGACTTGTCTCCATCGAGATACGCCCGAGCCAGGGCTTTCTGGTACTCCGCCGCTTCCACTGCAGAGTCCTGGATCGCCTTCTTGATCTCCGGGGGGAACTTTTCCCAGAGTTTGAGGTTCAGACCGAAGATCAACGGATCCAGCACGTAGTACCAGTTGGTCATGTACTTATGGTACTCCCAGATCTTCACCACAGTAAGCACTGATTTCGGATTCTCCTGCCCGTCCACCACCCCCTGCTGGAAAGCGGTAACTGCATCGGCCCAGTTCATATTAACGGGATCCGCACCCAGCTGTTTGAAGATGTCGATGAAGAGGGGAGACCCTACCACCCGGATCTTGAGTCCCGCCACGTCCTTGGGAGTCTTCACTTCCCGCTTGCTGTTGGTGAGTTGCCGGAACCCGTTTTCTCCCCACGCCAGGAACTTCACTCCCCCCTTTTCCAAATCCTCGATGATCTTCTTTCCTGCCTTCCCGTTCTCGATCTTGTCTACGTTTTCGTAGGTCCCGAGGAAGAAGGGCAGGTTGAACAGGTTGAGGGACTTGATGACGGTAGAGGCGTTGATGGTGGATTCCACCACAAAGTCGATAGCCCCGTCTGCCACTGCCTGGTACCAGTTGGTCTGTTTCCCTGCCAGGAGGGCAGAACCAAAGTAGGGTTTCACGTTGATCTTGCCCTGGGTTTTCTCTTTGATGAGATCCGCCCACCGTTGTGCACCGATTCCCCAATCGAAGGCAGGTCCTACATTGACCTGCATGGTGTACTCTGCCTTGGGCTTGAACTCCTCCTTCGCTCCACCGCTAAACACCATGGGGGAAACCAGAAGGAACGCCAGTAGAACCACTCCAAACTTTAAAACTCGTTTCATTCCATGTACCTCCTGCTCTACAGTTTTAGCCTTCCCTCTTTGATCCGTCAAGGCAATTCAAGATAGATTGGGTAAAGGCTCGATAATTTTAAGCAATATCTGTGCCAATCTTGTACGAAGAGCTTCCCTCTATTTTCATGGGTATCAAGCAGTTAGTGTGAACGTAGAATCCGGAGAATCCGGGTGTTCGGGATTGGGACAGTTCTGATTCCTGGCTGTGAAAAATTGGTGCACTTTTCTATCGATTTTCCCGACTCTCTTCCTTGCCCTCGGTGTACAGGATCGTTATTATGAAAGGGTATACAAGCACAATCGATCGAGAGGGGGTAGGTATGCCGCAGTATCAGTATGATGTAGCCATCGTGGGTGCGGGTCCCGGTGGGTATGTAGCGGCCATTCGGGCGAGACAGTTGGGATTGTCCACTGCCATCGTTGAAATGGACAAGCCTGGTGGGGTATGCCTGAACATCGGCTGTATCCCTTCGAAAGCGTTGATCCATCAGGCCGGATTGTATCGTTCTATTTCGTCCCTTAAGGAGTTGGGCCTCAAAGTGGACGCTTCCGGGTTCTCCTACGAATCGGTATTCAAGAAATCGAGAGCAGCAGCGGAACGTCTCTCCAAAGGAGTACAGTTCCTGCTGAAAAAGAACGGTGTGGAGTACATGGGAGGAAAAGCGACCTTCGAAGATCCCCACACCTTACGGGTGGAGGGAAAGGAAGGCGTACGGCAGCTGACCGCTTCCAGAATCATCGTTGCCACAGGTTCCCGGCCTAAATCTATACCGGGGTTCGATATCGATGAAGACCGCGTTCTTTCCTCTACGGGAGCCCTGATGCTGAAAGAGTTGCCCAAACGGCTTTTGATCCTGGGCGCTGGTGCCATTGGAATCGAGTTCGCCTACGTGATGAATGCCTTCGGGGTGGAGGTTACAGTGGTGGAAATGTTACCCCAAATCCTCCCGTTGGAGGATTCCGAAGTGGTTCCCGTGCTGGAGAAGGATTTCGTGAAACGGGGGGTCAAGTTCCATGTGGGAACCCGGGCAGTAGGTATGGAACGGACTGCCGGGGGAGTGCAGGTTCGTCTTCAGAAGGGAAACGACTCGCCCATTACAGTGGAAGCGGATAAAGTCCTAGTGGCGGTCGGCAGGGCGCCGAATACAGAAGGGCTGGGATTGGAAAAAATCGGAGTGGCCCTGGAGAAGGGGTTCGTCAAGGTAGGGGATTACTATGAAACCTCGGTTCGGGGTGTGTATGCCGTGGGGGATGTGGTGCCTACACCTCTCCTTGCCCATGTGGCCTCCAAGGAAGGGGAAATCGCGGTTGAACACATAGCAGGAAAGAATCCCCCCTCTCGCATCCCCCTGGATGAAATTCCGCAGGCTGTGTACTGTGAACCCGAGGTGGCCAGCTTCGGGGTAACGGAAACGGAGGCTCAGAAACGGGGGCTATCGTACAAGAAGGCGATTTTCCCCTACAGAGGAGTGGGGAAAGCGGTAGCGGTGGAAAGTCCCGAGGGAATGGTGAAGATTCTTTTCGATCCTGCAACGGGAGAAATCCTGGGCGCTCACATCGTGGGATCCCAGGCTACCGAACTGATCCATGAAATCCTCCTGGCGAAAAAGGCCGAGGCGGGGACGGAAGACATAGCCGCAATGATCCATGCACATCCCACCCTCTCGGAAGGGGTGATGGAAGCGGCCCGTGCGGCGGAAGGTTGGGCCATCCACATCTAAGGGGGAATCATGCGCCCCTCAATAGCCTTTCCTCAATCTGCGATAGAGCCCTGGAGGCAGGGAGGGGGAGGTAAAGGTCCGTGAGGGAAAAGGTGAACGCCGAAGGCTCGGGATTGATCTCGAGAACGAAGGCTCCATGACTTTTGGCTATCCGGGGCAGGTCGGCCGCAGGATACACCTCCCCCGTGGTACCGATCACGATGAGGCAATCGGTCCGTTCCATTGCGTGGAAAGAAGCCGAAAGAGCGTCGGCAGGGATAGGCTCTCCGAAAAACACGAAGTCGGGTTTCAGGAGTCCTCCGCAGGAAGGGCAGTGAGGAGGCAGGGTTTCGAGGGATACGGAGTCAACCGGATGCGTGATCCCGCATGTGAGACAACGGAGGAATCGTGAGTTCCCATGGTACTCGATCACCTGGCGGCTCCCTGCTCGGTAATGAAGGTTGTCGATGTTCTGAGTAACGAGGGTTTTCAAAAGCCCCCTCTTTTCCCACTCTGCGAGTACACGGTGGGCCTCGTTCGGCTGGGCTTGTCGAAACTTCTCGAAAAATAGGTCCCGAATCACTGTCCAGCTTTCCCTCGGGTGGGTTCGGAAGTAGGATATTTCCAGAACTTCGGGGTTGTACACTTTCCACACCCCCCCTTGTCCACGAAAGGGGGGGATCCCGCTTTCTACAGAAATTCCGGCTCCTGTAAAAGCGGTTACATAGTGTGATTCACCGATTGTCTTTGCCGCATGTTCCAGGTCAGATTCCAAAAATGTCATACTGAACAGGATAGGTCATTGTATGCGTTGGTTGGCTATCAGTTAGAAACGAGTTTTCGGTCGATGATTTTGTCCAATGTATAGCTGGTGAGGATGTCCGATACACCCCGGGAAACTTCGACCCACACCCCATGGATCGGGCAGGTATCCATCCGAGGGCATCCAGGATCCTTTTCCTTCTCTATCTTCGAGCAATTGGAGCAAGGGGTGAGCTTTACCCCTTCTCCTACGGCAACAAAGATGTCCCGAATGGTGATCTCGTTTGGGTCTTTGGCGAGAACGAACCCTCCCCCCGGGCCACGAACGGATCGGATGATTCCGGCCTTCTTGAGCCTGAAGAAGATTTGCTCGAGGAACTCGGGGGAAATGTCCTCTTCCTCGGCGATCTGTTTGATCGAGACAGGCCTATCAGAACGAGAGGCGGCCAGGTTTGCCACCGCTCGTAACGCATACCGACCTTTTGTGGTTACCCGCATGATACTCCCTCAATAGATTATTATATCACTCAACGAAAAAAAAGGGAAGGGTTTTTCTAAAAAATCTCTTATCGGTGTAAAATTAGGAGTTCACCCGTTCCACGTACTCGTTTGTTTCCGTGTTGATCATGATCTTTTCACCCTGCTTGATGAAGATGGGCACCCGTACGGTAAGGCCGGTTTCCAGGACGACAGGTTTGGTGGCACCCGTAACGGTGTCTCCCTTCAGCGCTTCGTGGGCTTCCTTCACGGTGAGTACGATTTTATAGGGGATCTTGATATCGATGGGATTCCCCTCCCAGAAGGTCACGTAGTAGCTATGCCCTTCCTGCAGGTAGTACTGCTTGTCTTCCATCCCCTCTCGAGGAACTGTGAACTGTTCGTAGCTTTCGTTATCCATGAAGTAGTAGCCCGTTGCATCGGAATACAGGTACTGGGCGTTCTTGTCGTACACATCCGCCTCTTCGACGGAATCGTTCGTCTTGATGGTTTCCCGCAATACCTGGCCGGTCTTCAAATTCTTCAGTTTCAGCCGTACAAAGGCAGAACCCTTTCCCGGGTTTACGAACTCCCGCTCCACAACCAGGTATGGATCATTCTTTAATAATAGACACATACCTTTTTCGATGGCACCTGCTCTAATCATACAATCCGCTTGTTTCCCTCTCTATCTCATTAGGATAAGTTTATAAAAAAACTATATCAGAAAAGGGAAATAAAATCACCCCCTCCAGGGAGTGTTTTCCTGCCAGGTGCATCAGGAGCCGATCCATCCCCAAAGCCACTCCCGAACAGAGGGGTACCTTTTCCCCGGTTTCATTCTTGTACATGTCCCGAAAGGAAAGATCCAGAGGATGGGGTACCCTGGCATTTCGTTTCTTTTCTCCTTCCTCTGCGAAGTAGGCATCGATCTCAACCGGATCGGTTTCCTCGGTAAAACAGTTGGCCAATTCTATCCCACCCACGTACAGTTCCCATCGTTCCCTCCAGGGAGTTCCTGGAATTCGCCTTGCCAGGCATCTGACTTCCGCCGGGTAATCGAGAAGTACAATAGGACGATCCTTCGGCAAGTTCGGTTCCACCAGATGCACGAAGATTTGATTGAAAGCTTCCTCCCAACTGGATTCCTTAGGAAGGTTGAGCCCTAAGGATTTCGCTTTTTCGATCAAGGCTTCCCGCCCTAGGGGAGCCAACTGGAAACCTGCGAATTCCTCGAAAGCTTCCTCCATTCGGATACGCTGGAAAGGAGGACGTAGTACATCGAGGTCCTGTGAGACCAGGTCCTGAGGGAGGTGCTCCGTCAGGTACTGGAAGTACTCTTCAGTCACATCGATGGAGGTGAGGTAAGTGGCCCCTCGGGTGTAATATTCCAGCAGGGTGAACTCGGGGTTATGGAGTCTTCCGATGGACTCCGCGTTTCTGAAGGATCTAGTGATTTGAAAGAGGGAGGGCCACCCCTTTGCCAGAAGCCGTTTCATCCACACTTCGGGGGAGGGAATCAGGTACAGAGGAAGGGGTTCTCGATCCGGATGGACGAAGAAGGTCTCGAATACCTCTAGGGCGGATTCCGGGATCAGGGCAGGGGAAAGGATCGGCGTCTCCACTTCGAGGTATCCTCGGCCGGAAAAGAACTCCCTGGTGATTCGATTCACATGGGAACGCAGGAGAGCTACCTGAGGGTCCATATGCTTAACCATACAGAATTTTCACGATTTTCGGAATACGGATTGCTTCCGGGGGAATTAGGTTGTAGGATTCTTCTCTATGAAGACTGTGTATCTGTTACGGCATGCAAAGGCAAAAAAGGACATTCCGGATCTTCCCGATATCGAACGTCCTTTGATGAAGCGGGGAAGGGTAGATGCAGAACAGATGGGGTTGCTCTTGAAGCGACGGGGGGTGAGTTTCGATCGGGTTCTCTGCAGTCCTGCCCTGCGAGCACGGGAAACGGTGCAGATCCTAGTGCCCTTCCTGCACTTTTCTCTCCGGTCGGTGGAGTATGTGGATGCGTTATATCCTGCCTCGGCAGAAGAGATCCAGCAGATCCTTTCTTCCCTGCAAGAGGGGGATACGGTTCTTGTCTGTGGGCACAATCCAGCCATCGAAGAACTCTCCGCTCGGTGGGCCGGCAAATCCCTGGAAAAGTTCCGCACCTGTGGCTGCTTTTACGCCCGCTTCTCCATCGATCGGTGGGATCAGCTTTCCTCCACTTCGCCTGTGGAATGGGAGTATTTCGATCCCGACACCCCTTGAACCTAAAGTACCCCTTGATTCGGCCGATGGCCGACAAATCCTATTGACCTTGCAAAGGACTCTTTAGTAGGATGCTCGCATGCCAGGAACCAAGCCCGTTCTACAGGATACTGCCCGCATAGGTATTGTAAACAGAGGGGAAGCTGCGATCCGTTTCATTCGAGCCGTACGGGATTTCAACCGTCTGGAAGGAACGGATCTCAAGACCGTCGCGTTCTTTACGGAACGAGACAAGAACGCTCTATTCAGCCGAGAGGCGGATTTTGCCTACTCCTTGCAGGAATTTCCTTCCTTCCAGAAGGGAAAGGGTAGCCCCTACCTGGATCGGAGTTTGCTTCTGCAGGCACTTAACCGTACGGGGTGTACGGCCGTGTGGGTGGGGTGGGGGTTCCTGGCGGAGGATGCCGAGTTTGCCTCCCTCGTGGAACAGGCGGGGCTCGTGTTCCTGGGTCCCGATTCGAAGGCGATGGCCTTGCTGGGAGACAAGATCGCGGCGAAAGAATTGGCAGAAAAGGCCGATGTTCCCATTTGCCCCTGGAGCCGGGGGCCTGTTTCAAGTCTTCCCGAAGCGAAAGAAGTAGCGGAACGAATCGGGTATCCAGTGATCGTGAAGGCTGCCAATGCGGGAGGGGGAAGGGGAATACGGTTCGTGTTAAGACCGCAGGACCTAGGACCCCAGTTCCAGTCCGCAGTAGAGGAAACCTATAGAATCACGGGGAATCGGGTAGTGTTCATCGAAAGGCTCGTGCAGAAGGGAAGGCATCTGGAAGTGCAGGTTCTGGCGGATCGTTATGGGAACGTGAAGACCTTCGGGGTTAGGGACTGCTCGGTCCAGAGAAAGAACCAGAAGATCATCGAAGAAACCCCGCCCTCCGGCTTGTCTTCCGATACGATCGGCAGGATGGAAGAGGCAGCCCTGCGACTGGTGAAAGCTGCCCGGTATGAAAGCGCAGGAACCGTAGAGTTCCTCTACGATCTGAATCGTGACGAGTTCTACTTTATGGAGGTCAACACCCGGCTTCAGGTAGAACATCCCATTACGGAGCAGCTCTACGGGATAGATCTTGTGCAGGGACAGATCCGGGTAGCCCGCGGCGAGAGCATAGCGGATCTCAGGGCAGAGCCCCGGGGGACAGTGATCGAAGTTCGACTGAATGCGGAAGATCCCCAGAGGGATTTCCGTCCCTCCCCAGGGTTTGTTTCTCTATTTCGTCCCCCCGCAGGTCCGGGAATCAGGGTCGACTCAGGGATCGATCAGGGGAGTGAGATTCCTCCGGATTTCGATTCCATGGTAGCCAAGGTGATCGCCTCGGGGCCCGATCGAGCCAGTACTCTTGCTAGGCTGGAACGGGCGCTAGCGGAAATGAGAATCCGTATCGAGGGGGGCACTACCAACAGAGCGTTCCTTTTAGGATTGCTCCGTAACCCGGAGATACGGAAGGGAGGTGTGCATACACGGTTCGTAGAGGAGCTTCTTGCCGCCGGGAAAGAGATGTTCCCCACTCCGGATTGGGACATAGCCGTAGTGGTGGGTGCCATCGAACGGTACCTGGAAAGAGCTCGGGAGGAGGTGGCGAATTTCACCCAGCAGATGCTTACCTTCGGATCTCCGCGGGATCTGCGACCTGGAACTGGGTATGAGGTGGAAGTGTCGGCGAAGGGGAACCGATACTCCTTCCTCGTGCAGGGGTTGGACGAGGAAACTTTCCTGCTGAAGAATGAGCACAGCTTTACAGTTCGGTATCAAAAAAAATCGGAGGAATCCCAGCTCTGGGCTGCGGGCACCCGATATGCGATTCAGATTGTCGAGCGGGGGGATGTCCTGCAGGTGGAGGTGAATGGGATCCCCTACGAACTGGAGTTCACCGCCGGAGGTATCGTGAAAGCCCCCTCTCCCGGGGTGGTTCTTTCTATCCCGGTTCAAGTGGGTGACCAGGTGGAAAAAGGGGATGTGCTCCTGACCCTCGAAGCGATGAAGATGGAGGTGGTAGTACCTGCGTCGGTAGGAGGAATCGTCCGGGAAGTGAAGGTCCGTTCGGGGGAGCAGGTAGGAGCCGGACAGATCCTGGTGATGCTGGATGCGAGGGAGCAGGAAGGGGAAAGGGAGGAACGACCGAAAGGGGAACTTCTTAGCTTCACGCGATTTCGGCAGGCAGAAGCAGACCATCGGTGGGAAACACTGAAGGGTATGGTGAAAGCGGTACTCCTGGGGTATGACGGAAACCTTCAGGTAGCGGAACTCTATCGGGAGATAAAGAGCTTTCAACAATCGCACCCTACGTTCGAAGACAGGATTAGAGCTCTCTGGATGGAAGGATTGACCATTTTTGTCACCATCGAGCGCTTGTTTTCCACCCACCAGGTGGATTCCGAGGGGGAGCTCGTACCCGTTTCGGCTCTAGAACTTCTTTCCCATTACTTCAAGCGGACGGTAGATCGAAAAAAAGGATTTCCCTCTTCCTTTTTAGCCTCCCTCGAAGGAGCCTTCCGATTGTACGGAGCGGATGCGGAAGCGGATACCGAAAGGGCACGAAGGGTACTGTACCGGCTATTCAAATCGAGAGCCGCTCTATCGGCAAAACAGGATCTATTGTTGAACATCCTCGGGGCTCCCCAGGATCTGGAAGGAATCCGGGAGGACCTTTCGGACATCCTCGATGAAATAGCCCTGATTTCCCAGCCTTCTCGGCAGACCCTGGCCGATGCAGCCATAAATGCCCGGTACCATCTTTTCGACCGTTTCATCCTGCAGAGCATTCGGGAACAGAAAAGCGCACGAGTAGGAAGGATCCTCTCCCTCCTACAGAAGGGAGAATCTATCGGGAGGACATCGGAGTCCCTCGTGGAGCGGCTTCTGGACCTGGGGGAACAGGAAGCGGTACCCGAACTGTTGCGGATCCTGAGGCAAGGCTCCCCCTCGTTAGGGAAGTTGGCCCTGGAAGCGCTGTCCAGAAGGCTGCACCGGGACCGAAAGGTGGATTCTGTTTCCGTGATGAATCGAATGGGGATACAGATTGCCGAGGTGAAGAGCCGCGATGGAGGGGAACGATTCTGTACTTTTGTCACCTACCTGGATCCTTCCGATGCAGCTTCAGGGGTGAAAGCCCTCTGGGAGTATGGTCTGGATTCCTCTCGGAAGAAGGCTCTAACCGAAACCCAGGAATGGGTGGTGTACATGGAGGATGAGGAACCCTCTCGGAGTTTCGATACATTTCATCGGGTACTGGAAGAAAATGCACTGTCTTTCGACCAATCCTCTCCCTGTAGTTGGGTGTGCCTGGGGGTTTCCGATAGGGCGAGGAAGGTAACGTACCGCACGTGGGTTTTGAAAGAGGAGGACTCGAATCCGCGGTTCGTCGAGGATGGGGGCAGGTTGCAGTTCGGTCCTCTAGAGTACCGAGAGTTACGCCTCTATCGGCTTACCAATTTTCACCTGGAGTACCTCGCAGGGGGGGAGGAGTACCATCTTGTCCGGGGAGTGGCGAAAGAGAATCCGAAGGACGAACGAATTTTTGCCTTTGTGGAAGTCTCCACTACCCGGCCCGAGTTCACCCCCGATGGAAGGATCGGAAGGATGGTCGCCTTCGAGCATGTATTCATGGAAGCGATCTATGCCTTCAGAAAAGAGCAGATAAAACGGAAACACCGTTTGTTCTGGAATAGGATCGTCATTCATATCAGACCGGTGCTGGATATTTCCGTGCGGGTGATCCAGGAGTACGCGGAACGTATGGCGGCACGAACCTTGGGATTGGGAATGGAAAGACTCACCCTCTACTGTAGGTTCGTGAATCCGGATCGCCAGATTCGAGAGAGGGAACTGCTGTTCGACAATATCGTGGGAACGAACTTTACCATCCGTGACCGGGAGCCTTCCCGAAAACCGATGGAACCGATGGATTCCTACGTCGCTAAGGTGGTGCGAGCACGGCAGAGGGGAACTGTCTATCCCTATGAGATTATCCGAATGCTGACTTCCGAATCGAACGATTCGAGACGTACTTCCTATCTGCCAGGGACATTCGAAGAGTTTGATCTAGCACCCTCGGAAGGATCTTCTCCTGCAAAACCGGCCTATCGGAGTGTGAAGGGAAGGCCCTATGGGATGAATGCGGCAAACATCGTGTTTGGCATCATCGAAAATCCCCTTCCCGATGGCCGCCTCGTGAAGCGGGTGATCATCCTTTCGGATCCTACCCACGATTTGGGGTCCCTCGCCGAAGGGGAGTGCAGAAGGGTCAATGCGGCCATCGACCTGGCAGAGGACTTAGGGTTGCCGGTAGAGTTTTTGCCCATCTCCGCGGGGGCTCGGATAGATATGGATTCCGGAACGGAGAATCTAGATTGGACCGCTGCCACGTTGAAGCGAATCATCGAGTTTACCCAGAAAGGGGGGGTGATCCATGTGATCGTGGCAGGAACCAACGTGGGGGCCCAATCGTACTGGAATGCCGAAGCCACCATGCTGATGCATACCTCAGGCCTACTGATTATGACGGAAACCGCTTCGATGCTTCTTACCGGAAAGAAGGCGCTGGATTTCTCCGGAAGCGTAAGTGCGGAAGATAACCTGGGGATCGGCGGGGCCACGAAGATCATGGAACCTAACGGGGAAGCTCAGATCAAGGTGAAGGATCTTCAGGAGGCCTACGAAGTCCTGTTCCACCATTACTCCCTGACCTATGTGGAACCGGGCAAGAGGTGGCCTTATCGAACACCCACCTCGGATCCCGTCGACCGCGATGTGTCCACCTTCCCCTACCGGGATACCAATGGGCAGGGCTTTTCCACGGTGGGAGATATTTTCAGCACCAGGCTGAATCCGGAACGCAAGAAGCCCTTCGAAATTCGACAGGTGATGACTGCCCTCATCGATCAGGACTCCAGACCGTTGGAACGATGGGCCGGGATGCGGGATGCGGAAACCTCTGTCGTATGGGAAGCGAGGATCGGGGGATACGCGGTTGGCCTCATCGGGATCGAAAGCAAACCTATCCCTAGAAAAGGAGAAATTCCCTACGATGGACCCGAGAGTTGGAGCGGGGGTACCCTCTTCCCCCTGAGTTCGAAGAAAACGGCCCGGGCCATCAACAGCTGGAGCGGCAGACTGCCCGTGGTGTTTCTGGCCAACCTGAGCGGATTCGATGGATCTCCCGAATCCCTGCGTAAATTGCAATTGGAGTATGGAGCGGAGATCGGAAGGGCAGTAGTGAACTTCAAGGGACCCTTCATTTTCGTAGTCATCGCCCGGTACCATGGGGGAGCGTATGTAGTATTCTCAAAATACTTGAATCCAGAGCTCCATGTGGTAGCCCTCGAGGGAGCCTATGCATCGGTGATCGGAGGGGCTCCCGCGGCTGCGGTGGTATTCCCATCCCAAGTGTTGAAGGAAACCTTTGCGGATCCTGAAGTTCAAAAAGCCCAGGAACGGTTACGGACAGACAAGAGTTTCACCCAGAAAGAATTCGATGAAATATTCAGAAAGGTACATAGCGAGAAGCAATTCGCCCTCGCTTCAAAGTTCGACCGTATCCATTCGGTAGAACGGGCTCTAAAGGTGGGGTCCATCGATGCGATCATTCCTGTTTCTCGATTGCGACCCTATATCGTGGAACGGATCGAGACAGGGCTCACTTCTTCTTCGGTTCGATGAAACTCACGTTCACCAGGAAAGGCCCGTAGTTGGTGCTGAACGGGATTCCCACGATCGGGGCCCGTTCCGGCCACATGACGGAATGGTTCTCCCCCTGTACGACAAAGGGTACCGATACTTTAATGTTGTATTCGGTCAGCTTACCGGATGCATTGCCGGCAATCACATTCACCAGCTCCCCAATCATTCCATTGATTACCTCTTCCCGTTCTTCGTCGTCCTTACAGGTAATGCCGGTTTTCTCCAGGAGCTTTTCCGTAAGGTAGCGGGTCAAGCGTATCACCACCACGCCGATCACCGGTCCGGTAAGAACCATTACCCCGGAAACGTCCCACCGATGGGTGTTGGATTTTTCCATGAGAAAGGCCTTTCCTGGAACAGGTTCGATTCCGAAGGTTTGCCGGAACAGTTGAAGGGTCGCCTCGAGAAATGGGTTGATATATTCCGCTTTCATGTTTCTACCAAACCCCTGGGTTGTTTGTTACTTCTTGCCTGCAAACTCAGTGTAACTGGTTTTTTGTGAATTGTCATGTGGAAATAGCGCAGAAATTGCCCCGAGGGGAGTAACGAAAAAGGGCTGCCACGAAGGGCAGCCCTTGACCATCCATCTACCGTAAGGGACGTTCGCGAAACTATCCCGAAAGCACGGCAGAGGATCTACCATTTTTCGAAAGAGATCAATCTGCCGAAAGGGCCCGTTCCGTTGCCGGATCGAAGAATATCGCTTTTTCCATGTTCGGTATGAGATCGATCTTCTGCCCTACCTTGAAGGTATGATGGGGCGGTACCCGGGCGATCATTTGATGTTTCCCCGTGTTGACATACAGATGGATTTCTGCCCCCAGAGGTTCCACCACTTCGATAGTGGACTGGATGCTCTTTCCGGGGATTTCTTTCTCTGCGTATACCAGATCTTCAGGCCGGATGCCGAAGGTTAATTCCTTCCCCACGAAGGGCCGGACTAGATCGATATTGCGGCCCACGATTTGCACCTTGAAGGTACCTTCATCCACGATGAGGGCTCCCCCCGATTCCTGGATACGCACGTTGAGGAAGTTCATGGGAGGAGAACCGATAAACCCTGCCACGAATCTGTTTACGGGGTAGTTGTAGAGGTGGAGGGGATCCCCGATCTGCTGGATATAACCGTCTTTCATCACCACGATCTTATCCCCCATGGTCATGGCTTCTACCTGGTCGTGGGTTACATAGATCATCGTAGCCTGCAGACGGTTGTGGAGAGCGGAGATCTCGGCCCTCATTTGCACCCGGAGCTTGGCATCGAGGTTAGAAAGGGGTTCGTCGAATAGGAAGACCTTTGGATGTCGGACGATCGCTCTACCGACGGCTACCCGCTGCCGTTGCCCTCCGGAAAGCGCTTTCGGTTTGCGGTCCAGGAGCATTTCGATGTCCAGGATCTTGGCTGCCTCTTTTACCCGGCGATCGATCTCCTCTTTGGGGAACTTACGGATTTTCAAGCCAAATGCCATGTTGTCGTACACGGTCATGTGCGGATAGAGGGCATAGTTTTGGAATACCATGGCGATATCCCGATCCTTTGGGGGCACATCGTTCATGAGTTTTCCATCGATGTACAGTTCCCCTTCGGAAATGTCTTCCAATCCGGCGATCATCCGTAGGGTTGTCGTCTTCCCGCAACCGGAAGGACCGACCAGAACGACGAACTCCTTGTCCTGGATGGTGATATTGGCATTGTTCACCGCCCGGACCCCACCTTCGTACACTTTGCTTATGTTCCTTAGTTCTACTGTAGCCATACGGCCTCCTCGAAAATTATTCTATATGCCCTATGGTAGGTGACTTTGCCACTCTTGTCAATGAAAATATAGCATAGGGAAAATGACAGTACCGCCTTTTACCGGATTGGTTTTGCCAACATCCAGGTTTTTAATCGATCCTCCAGGGTTCCGGAAGGTTTATCGTTCTGCAATTGATCGAGGAGAAAAGGTAGAAGGACCTTTTTCTTCAATTCTGCCCACCCATAGGGTACGGGAGGAGGGAAATACAGCAATTCAGCCGGAGGAACATGTCCCAGGAGGTGGGGATACAGACGGGGGTACTCCTTTTCATTGATCTCCTGCAGGGCACTGAATCCGGAAAATAGGCCGAAGGAGTAGGTGAACTTGGTAGGCGAGGAGTCGAGGAGTTTTTTTTGGGTAGCGGGTTGGAAGAACCAGCTGATGAAGGCTTCCGCACCTTTGGGATTCGAAGCCTTGTCCAGGATACCGATGTAGAGAATGTTCTCCAATGCAAGGATCTTTCCTTTATGCCCGATCCATCGGAAGTTCAGACCTAGACGTCTGTTTTCAGGGAGAAGGAAAAAGGTAGAAGCGGTGGAGTACGCGTAATGTGCCCATCCCAAAGTCACCTGGCGATAGGGAGGGGTGGTAAGGTATTTCTCCTTGTATTGAAGCTCGTTGGCAGGCCCTCCGTTATCTTCCCGTGACCATTCTTTTAGAAAATCAAGCGCCTGCGTGAGGTTTTTCGAGTTGAACTTCAGTACCTGTGTAGAGTCTTCTGTATAGGCAGTTCCAAAAAGCTGGGTGGTAAGGAGGAGGAAGTCCCCATACCAGAGAGGGGAGAAACCCATTTGTACGAATGTGCCGGATTGGATTTTATTGTAGGATTTGGAGATTGCTCTGATGTCCATGAGGTCTAGCAGGAACAACTCGTTCTCTTTGCCGGGGAAACGGTTGTCGTAGAGAAGGATCGGCAGGTCGAAAGATACGGGTAGAAGGTACTGACGGTTTTCCCGTTTCCCTAGTTTCAAGAGTCCTGGATAGAAATCCCGCAAGGGGATCTTCCGTTCGAAAAAAAGACCATCCAGGGGTTTGAACTTTTTGATGGTATCGCTGCCGGTGAGGTACTCGGAGAGAACAAGATCTGGAAATGCCCCCTCTATGGGAATGGAAACGGGCGAATCGGGAGTGAATCGGAGTTCTATTCGATAGTCGTTCTGGTCGGTGTTGAAGGTTTCGATATATGCGGCAATTTCCTTGCGATTCGTTGAAAGGACCACAGTACTAGGGGAATGGCTGCTGCACCCTGGAAGGAAACCGATAGCGAGGATCTTTAGAAAGAATAGAAACGTAAGGGAACGATTCTTCATGGTAGTATGGGAACCTTACGAAAGGCAATGCACCTTGTCAATCCTGATTGCCCGGAAGGGGGTAATGAAAGTACTTTACAGGTATGGTGAAAACAGAGCGGTATAACTCCTATGCTCGATACCTGAAGGCGAAATATGGGGGGAAAACCTACCGGATCGGGGTGGATGCGGGGTTTTCCTGTCCGAACCGGGGACCCGATCGCAGGCAAAGGGGGTGTTCCTACTGTGATGTGGATGGATCGCGGTCCCCCTACCTAGGATCTCTTACGGATATCGGAGAACAGATACGGAGAGGAATGGAATTCCTGCGAACCCGGTACAAAGCGGACCGGTTCATCCTTTATTTCCAGGCCTACACGAACACCTTCGCGAAAGCGGAAGAGCTGCGAACTCTCTATTCCTACGGACTGTCACTGGGAGACTTCAAGGAACTCATCGTTTCCACCCGGCCGGATTGTCTGGATCCGGAAATCGTGGATGTCCTTGCCTCATTTCGATCTCAGGTAGAGGATGTATGGGTGGAGCTGGGTCTGCAATCCTCACATGAAGAAACCCTTAAACGGATTCGACGGGGACACGGGAGGATAGAGTTCGAACGAGGGTTATCGCTTCTCAAGTCTAGAAAACTCAAGGTGGCTGTTCATCTCATATTCGGTCTTCCGGGAGAAGGGTGGGAGGAGATTCTGCAAACCATTCGATACATAGCTCGATTCAGGCCGGATGGAATCAAGATTCACAACCTCCATATCCCCTTCCAGGCTCCCCTGTTCCAGGAATTTTTATCTGGCGAGCTTTCAATCCCCTGTGCCGAGAGACACCTTCAGTACGTGGTGAAGGCCCTGGAACTGCTTCCGCCAGAAACCCTCATCATGCGACTTACCTGCGATACGCCGAAGGACAGGCTCGCATTCCCCCGAACTTTTCCAGACAAGGCAACCTTTCTCGCGCGACTGTCCCAGAAGCTTGCCGATCTGGATACCTGGCAGGGAAGGTTATTCGACGCTTCCGGGCCTCCGGAACGCACGGAGAGTTGTTAACCTTGAAAGGGCGGAAGCCTGAAAAGGAATGTCGAGTGTCGTTTCTTATCCGGCGAGTTCATCCGCAGTACGGAAGATCTCTTGGTATAGATCATCCAGCTGGGACACATCTACACTGGCGAATGCCACCCGGAGAAAACGGTCCTGAAGGTTGATGGTTCCGATTCCCTTTTCCAGAAGGCGTTTGCGCAATGTTTCCGCGGATATCCCGTTACAACGGAAGCTCATGAAGTACCCCGAGTTGAAGGGTACTTCCTCCAGGGCTTTCCCATTCTTTCTATTCTTGAGGATTTCTTTCACCTTCAGGTACCGTTCCCGAAGGATCTGGTACTTGGCTTCTTTTTCCTGGGCATAGGAGGGGCTCTTCATCACCCGGATCATGATACTCTGGGCAAGGCGAGATGAGTTGGAAACGGTGGTGCGAAGCACGGCCGAGGCTTTCACCATGAGGGCATCGAAGTGTTCCTTTTCTAGACCCTTCCCCCCAAAGGTGAGGAAGGCCACTCTGAACCCCCAGACAAAATCTTCCTTGGTGGACCCATCCACCTTGACGGCCAGCACTCGGGGATGAAGGTTTGCAAGGTAGGCAAAGCTGGACTGTGTCTCCGTTCCCTCCTCATAAAAAAGGCCATAGTAGGCATCGTCCGATAGGGTGAGGATAGAAAGCCCTTTCTCGGCACACTGGTACACCACCTCTGCCAGTCCTTTCGCCTCCTGCACGGTGGGAGAGTATCCTGCCGGGTTGTTGGGGAAGTTTAGGAGGAGTACTACCTTCCCTCTGGATGTATGGTTCAGTATCTCTTTCTTCAAACCTTCCAGGTTGTAGGCGCCCTGGGAATTGAAAAAAGGATAGGTCACGATCTGCGCCTGGTTACGGTCCTTGAAGATCAGTTCGTAGTTGTCCCAGAACATATCGGGAATGATCACCACATCGTCTTTTTCCACGAAAAGATCCGCCGCAGTGGAGATTCCCGGAGTAAGGCCCGGCACGACCATGGGAAGAGAAATCCGATCTTCCTGAAGGGAGGGGTTTTTTCGAAGGAGTTCCTTTTTCCAGAGTTGACGGAGCTCTTCCACGCCTGTAACGGGGGCGTAGGCCACCGATTCGGAGGGTGAAAGAGGGGCTGTCAAGGCTTGTACGGAAGGAAGGATCATGGGTTTGCCCTGCTCGTAGGCCATTCCGATGGTGGCATTGTGACGAGTGGCCTTCTTGGTGGCTTCGGCCGATTGCGCTACGATCCCTTTGGGGAAATACATCCGCTTTCCTGTCTCGGAAAGGAGCCGATACGCCACGGTGGGTTCCAATGTTTCATTCAATTCTTTTGCCAGTGGATTCATAAGGTTTCTATATTATAGTAAAATACTCTTGTCAAGGCGATTCCTTACAGGAGAAGACTCTGCATGCAGCACGCCATTTCCCGATTGCTTATACCCACCCCACCGACTCTTTTCAGTATCCTTGCCCTATCGGGGCTTGAACTGATTCTCCGTCTCCGCGGGGTGGGGTATGACACCCTCGGGCCCCTACTTCTTTTCGGGATCGTGTTCATTTCCGTGTTCGTGGAGGGAATCCAGGGATACTACACCGCCTTCGGGATATCCCTGGTGAGCGCTCTTCTAGCCGGTAATGAGGAACAGGGAGTTGTCCGGGTCTTTGGATTGACAACTTTGGGTGTTACCTTCTGTATCGCCCGGCTCAAGTACCTTCGGTACAAGGCCATCCTGCAGTCGGAACGGGCCGAGGTCCTCTATCGGTTGAGCCGGGATCTGACCCGGAGGAATGGGAAGCTTGATCTTTTGTATTCTGCAGCTACGATCCTCAGGAAAGAAGTTTCTGACACGCTGGATTTTTATCTCGTGGAAGGGAATCAGATTCTGAAACTGCACGGGACGGAATTGAAACCGGTGGACGAACACCTCCGCACACTGCCTGACTGGGTGTATCGAACGGGTGAACCGGCCGGCAAGGGTACGGAGACTCTCTCCGGAGCGGATGCCTTGTTCCTCCCTCTAGGAACCGATCAACACCGGTTTGGGGCCCTGAGCGTTCAGTTCCGGGATCCGTCGGATTACTACGACCAGGACAAGCGGAAGGTGTATGAAACCATTGCAAAGCAGATCGGGGAAGCCCTGGAACGAGATCAGGCGGCAGTGAACGGTTTTCAAACGAATCTGGCTCAGGAGGGAGAAAAACTCCGCAGTTCCCTCCTGCGTTCTCTTTCCCACGATCTGCGGACCCCTTTGACGGGGATTCAAGGATCCATAGAACTGTTGAGGATGAAGCTGGGCGAGGGGGATACGCCGGAGAATCGGGAACTCCTGGAAAGCGTTTCCGAGGAACTCGGCTGGCTCCTCCGGATGATGGACAATATCTTGAGTTTGACAAGGTTCGAGTCGGAACGGGTGATCCTCCGGAAGGAATCGGAACCGGTGGAGGATGTGGTTGGATCTGCCGTGCGGATATTGTCGAAGCGGTTATCTACACATCCTATCGAAATCCGGCTTCCCGATTCCATCTTGATGGTTCCCATGGAGAGCGCTCTGATCGAACAGGTACTGGTGAATCTCCTGGACAACGCAGCGAAGTATTCCGACCCCCACACTCCCATCGAAATCGAAGTGAAGGTGGAGGGGGATATGGCTGTATTCAGTGTTTCCGATCGGGGTAGGGGGATTGCGTTGGAGGATCTGGGCAGGGTGTTCGAAAAGTTCGAACGCGGCAAGCCGGAAGAGATTCGGGGGATTCGAGGCACGGGTTTGGGACTTTCCATCTGCAAGGCCATCGTAGAAGCCCATGGGGGGACGATACAGGCGATTCCCCGGGAAGGCGGGGGAACCATATTCCGATTTACTCTACCCCTGGAGGTGGAGACGAATGGATAATGCGCCGTTGATCCTTATAATCGAAGATGAACGTCACATTCGTAATTTCCTGAGGTCTGCCCTGAAAACCCAGTCGTATCGGGTGCTGGAAGCGGAGAAGGGGAGGGAGGGCCTTTCACTGGCAGCCTCCTATGTACCGGATCTGGTACTCCTGGATCTGGGGCTCCCAGATATGGATGGAATAGAGGTGATCAAGGAACTCAGGGTATGGTTTACAGCCCCCATTCTCATCCTTTCTGCCCGAGGGCAGGAACGGGACAAGATCGCCGCTCTCGATGCGGGGGCGGATGACTACCTCACCAAACCCTTTGGGGTGGGTGAACTCCTGGCTAGAATCCGTGTCGCGTTGCGGAATCGAGCTCGTCGGGAAGCGACAGAGGGGGGAGGAACGGTGTTTACCGTGGGGGGCCTCAAGGTGGATCTGGAAGCTCGGCGAGTGTTCGTGGATGACCAGGAGGTCCATCTGACCCCTATCGAGTTCAAACTCCTCACCGTGTTGGTGAAAAATGCGGGCAAGGTGGTGACCCACATGCATCTGCTTCGGGAAGTGTGGGGGCCTGCCAGCGGAGATCAGCTCCATTACGTCCGCATCTACATGGCAGGGCTACGGAAGAAATTGGAGAAGGATCCGGCCAGACCCCGGTATCTACTTACGGAGGTGGGGGTGGGGTACCGCCTCGCCGACGAGTAGGGTCCTCTGCCAGCCGTTGTTCGTGGTAGGCTTTTCGCGGAAATCTTGAAGTATTGGCTGTTCCATAAGGGGATGGGGTACGGGTCAGCCTCTGCATCAGGGTTCTTTTTCGGACAGTTCCTTTTCATGGGGAATCTGGTACTGTTCCAGGAAGATGTCCAGAGCGGCGAAGAAGAAAATGAGAATCATGGGCCCTAGAATGATCCCCTGAAATCCGAAGTACTGGATCGCTCCTAGAATCGAAAAGAAGATCAAGAGGGGATGGATCTTTATCCGATCCTGCAGGATCAAGGGGCGAAGGAAATTGTCCACTGTAGAAACGAAGAAGGTACAGAGGGCAGCCAACAGTAACGCCCCTGAGGTGTCTCCGGAAAGGAGCTTCACTACCGTTACCGGTATCCAGATTCCCGCAGCTCCGAACATGGGAATGAAGGCGAAGAATAGAATCAGGAGGGCTAGGAGGAGAAAGGCAGGGACATGGAACAGGTAGAACAGGATTCCCGCAGCGGTAGCTTGGTAGAGAGCCACGAGGAAGTAACCGGTAACCAGGTGCCTGGTAGTCTCTTTGAAACGGTTTACGAACACTAGCAACAGCTCCCTGTTCAGGGGAACCGCACGCATGAACAGGCTCAGAAGATACTTCCCGTCCAACAGAAGGAAGAAGAGGGTGAACACCATGAACAGGAGGGTAATGAAAAAGTTCGTCACGTTTCGAACCATTTGGGTGGAGAATCGAAAGAGGAAATCTGTACTCTGCCGCAGGAAGGAAATAATGGTTTTAGGAAGATCTATTTTGGAAAGGTCCACCGCATTGAAGGTGATTTCCCGGATCGTCTGGACCAGGGGATCATCGGGCCGGAAAGAAAGTCCCTTTGCGCTTTTTTTCACAAATCCTTCCAGAATGTGGAGAAGTTGGAAGGACTGTTTGAAAGCCCCTTGTAGGATGAAAAAGAAAGGTAGGATGATCAGGGCAATCACGAGGAGGGAAAAGAGTGCGGCCAGGACGTTCTGATAGATGGTGTATCCCCTGGCCTTGGGAGAAATCCATTTCAAGCAGCGCTGATACACGGGGTTGATGAGGATGTAGAACAGAAGGGACCAGAGAAGTGTGGAAAAGAAAGGACTGAAAATGACCAACAGCAGGACAGTAAGCCCCAAGAACAGGGCAAGGAAAATCAGTTTTTGGATATCCAGTTTTTCCATACGAATCAGGAGTATCTTACCTTGCTTGCCAACTTTTTCATAGTGTATTCGGTTGCGGCACGGAGGATCGGATCCGGAGAGTTGGCGTATTCCTGCAGAAGGGAAAGCCGTCGAGAAATCCAGGCTTCCGAAACCGGCTGATGGGCCAGAGCGAGCAGTGCGTTTCGCTTGAGGGTGTGGGGATGTATCCAGCCGATATCCAGTACGGAATGTCGGAACATCCCCTTACGAAGTGCCGCGTCCGGAGTTTCGAGGACTTTCCCCAGTTCGATTCCCCTTCCCAGGTATCCCCACTTTTCATGGGGCGCAAAGTGTAAGAGCGTGTTTTTAGCACTCTCGATAGGCAGGGGGCGATTGTGGGGGCAAACCTCCTGGCATAGATCGCAGCCGTAGAATAGGATGCCCCATTTCGGTAGGATTTCTTCAGGAACGGGGTACGGGTGGGAAGCGTAGGCTTGAAGGCATCGGTTTGTATCCACTACACCAGGCATTTCCAACGCTCCCGCTGGACAGGCGTCCTGGCAGGCCCTGCAGCTTCCGCAGAGAGGAAACGTCTCTTGCTCCTGGTGCGTGGGGGTAGCGAAGGGGGGGACTGGCGGCCCTGACGTATCGGGAAACAGGATACCTCCCAATACAAGGAAGGTGCCGAAGGGCTTGACGATCACGAGGGAGTTCTTCCCCCTCACCCCCAAACCGCTTAGGAGGGCAAAGGATTTTTCTGGGTAGGGTGAATTGCAGTAGATCCGTCCCGCTCCTTTGGGAAGGTGCCCCCTGGATTCGAGGGCACGGAGGAGAATTTTCAATTTTTCCACCAGGATCCGGTAGTAGTTCATCCGGGCAAAGGCTCCCAGGGAACCTTGCGGATCCTCAGGATCGTTTTCCAGAGGAAGACCTCTCCCGTGATAGAGGGCTGTACTGATACCCACCATCCTTTCATATCGAAAGATTCTGGGCCTTACGAGCCCGAGTTTTTCTGACTCTTTTTCTATAGTTTCAATGAAATCTTTCATTGACAAAATTCTCCAATTTTCATACCATGAAGAGCGATGGAAGGAAAAGGGTTCGATTCCGAAACGGGAAAAATAGAAACTCTGGAACCAAAACCCGTTAAAGAGAGCTTCCTTGAACGAATCCTAAGCATTCTTTTAGGGACCCATGATCCCGAAAAAGAGAAAAAACGGTTACTGAAAAACATAGCAAAGGAACTGAAACGGAACAAGTACAAGTTCTACAACCCCAAAAACCGCCTGGCACTCCCTGCCATGGCGAAATTCTTCCATGAAATCTTCAAGGTGGTGGGACCCGCCCAGGTATTGCTCCAGAACGCCGCTTCCTCCGGTGCCTTGCGTGCCCTTTTGATCGAATCGAGCTTGAGCAAGGAAGAATTGGATCTGGTGGAATCCCTCTCCGAGGACAAACTCAGGGAACGGGCAAAGACCAAGGATCTAAAAACCCTCGTGGAGGAAGTGAAGAGCCAGATCGTAAACCTCTATGCAGTGTTCGATCACGATAAGATCAAGCAGATCAATCTGACCAATAGGGCTCTCCATCAGTTCCTCAAATTCACATTCTTCGATTACCATTTTCTCCTGAAGAAGTTCGACCCTAACCTCCCGGACAAAGATTACACCTATGTACCGAAGTTCGAACCTATCCATGGGGATTATGTTTCCGACGATCTGAAGGACTTCCTCGAGATTCTCTTCGCTTTGGATCCTTCCTACTCCTGGGATGAACTGTTCGACATTCTAAAGGTATACCGCAATGTGGATGTAGTCTCCCGTCCCGCCTGGAAAAAACTTCTCTCCGCCCTGGACGATGTGAGGAAGAATGGAGTCCTGGAATTGATCGTGAAGCATCTCGATGGGAATCCCTTTTACAAGCCCACGTTGGATGTGGGAAGCGAACGGATTGTCGAGCCTTACCTGAACAAGATCAAAACTCAAACAGAGCTCCTGATCCAGAAGATTCTTCAGGAAAAGAAAAACCAGCAGATCGATCAACTGGTACACAAGATCTTCGGTAGTGCCCCCCTTCTTCGTATGCGATACTACACCGATAAGGCGAATGTTACCTTCTCGAAAAAGATGGTGAGTGGGTTTACCCTTACGGAGCCCGCAAATTACCTCAAGGCCTTCATGCTGGATTACGTAAAGAAGGACATTCGGGAATTGCGGGATCTACTGATCGTGCGGGGGAAATGGGCCACAAACCTCCTATCCCAGCAACTATCCGAGTCTTTCCATACCCTGGTAGAGCTAAGCGAGGATCTGGTGAAGTTCGACGACGCGTGCGGGGATGAGGGAGAGTATGGAACGAAGATTCGGAAAGTGATCAACCGGGTCGAAAGGGATCAGGGAGCCATGAAGACCCTTCGGGATACTATCCGGGTAATAAACGAACGGATGGCCAAAATCCTTACCGAATCGGGACGGCAGTTGATCGTTTTCGGAAAGAATCTCAAGAACTTGATCGAAGACTACGATAAAAGCCCTCAAAGCGAAATTCTCATCAACTGGAAAGAGGTGGACCAGGCGGCAGAGGGTAAGGTGCGGGAGCGCATGGTTGAAGTATACAAGAAAGTGTATACCTTTATTCAGCTTCTCCAGCTGTTCGTAAAAGACGAGGGGAAATAGAATCTAAAGATCTTCCAATCGCACACCACTCCTCATATCCCGGGTTATTTTTCTGTAGAACTCCCTATCTTCCAATTTCACCAGGGGGGGGATGTTCCCCTGAAACCCCACCTTCCCGTCCACCTCGATCCACACAGCTTCGATCCCTGGAATCTGGCTTAGCTGCGCCAATGCGGCTTCGATATCCCGGGGGCTACTGACAAGGTTCCCCCCCAGGGTAGCGGCGGCATCGGCCAATGCACCGGATCTGGCAAACACGGTAACGAGATCGGCTTTACCGAAGCTCCAGGAGTGCCCCATCTTTCCGGAGGAGGAACAAACGGCCAAGGGCATTCGGCCGGGATCGATTCGAAAGCCCACCCGGCTTGAAAGGGGAGTTTTCCCTCCGTACACCCCGAGCACTATCGGAGAATCGGAGATGAGAAAAATGTCCCCTCCGTTTTCCACCACCCCGCCTCCTGTTCGGGCGGCAACCTCTGCCAGAGCCCCTGCCACCGCGGCCATAGGACCTACCCCCGTGAGTTCTGAGGCCCGGTGCATCTCGACGGCAATGGGAGGAGCGTCAGCCAAGGGTGGAACAGGAACAAGGGAAGTGAGGAATAGGGGATACCTTCGTATATAGGCCTCCAGTAGTTTCCTCTGGTGAAGTACTTCCCGGATCAGTAGTTCTGGGTGCTGCACCCTGAATCTTAAGTTCGTTTCCTTATAGCTAAAACTCTTAAATCCCATCAAAACTGAGAGGAACAGGCCCCAAAGGGACAGAGGGTGATGCAATTCATGCACTCGATGCATTTCTCCGGATCGAAGGATACCCTCATAGTACGTCTATCAGGTATATGTAGAGCAGCCGTGGGACACTGGGTGATACAGGCCCCACAACTGGTACACCGGTTCTCATCCCACCGCATACCTTTCACATCTTCCCGGATCTGTACCCCCAGTGAGCGGATCCATTGGTAGGCCCGGTCGATGTCGGAGGAGTCTCCCGTGATATCCAGAAGAAGGTACCCCTCCTCATCGGGGGTAACCTTGGCCCGGAAGATGTTCACCATAAGGTTGTAGTCTTTTACCAGTTGATACACGATGGGCTTTTCCGTTTCGCTTTTGGGAAAGTAGAACAGCACTTTCTTCGTAGTATTCATTGGGAACGACCTCGAATGGGTAAGGGTTTCATGGATTTCCCGAGGGGCAACCTCTCCAGTGGAGGAGATAGGAGAAACTCCCCTCGACGGATTTCATCTTTCAACAGTTCGGCAATCTCCAATGCGTAGGCATAGGAAGACATGGAACTGGTGGGAACCCGTTTCCCCTGGACAATGATCTCGCCGGATTTCAGTTCCGCATAGCTTACCCGTCCCAATATCTTTCCTGTCCGGTTCGGGTAATCCTCGGAGTAATCTACCACAGGGGCGTAGATTTCACTGTCCTTTACCGTTGTTCGTTTGAGGATTTGGGGGTTGAGGATGGGAATGGGAATCCCTACTCCCAGGGCGAGGGAGACCCCATATCCCACGAGGCTTACCCCTCGAACCCATCGGGGGTTCATCTTTTTCATGTCTGCGGTCAGGGCCAGGGTCCCGGCGCCCTCCATAGGCACATCATTGGGACCTCTTTCACAGAGGGAGGTGAACTGTGTGCCTTCTGCGTACACATGCCCCCGTGCTCCAGCCAGCCAAACGGCTGTTCCAATCCCGATGGTTTCGTAGTAGGGGTCGTTCAGGAGAGGGGAGAGCTGTCCCGCCGAACTGTAGGATGCGTTCTTCAGTCCGGGTTTCAACAAACCCAGGTAGGTGTAGATGGGTCGTTCTCCGGCATTCACCGCCACGTTATAGTTCTGGTAGCAGTTCCTCGGGTTCACCATGATTGCCTGGTTCAGATCATGGATGGTGAGGTAGGTCCGGAGTTCCCGGCGAGGGTAGTCATCCGTACCGTAGGAAAGGGCGAAGAGCTGTACCGGTTTGCCTGCCACCAGTTTCTCGATCACGTGTCCTCCCCCGAACTTGAAGGCTCCTGGGTAGTCCATGTTGGCTGGATCGTTATGGCGGAGCTGTGTAGCTCCCAGATAGGCATCTACCGCTGCGATTCCCGAATAGAGGAGTACGTCGTCCAGCCAGGCTTCGGTGATTCGAATTCGAGGGGTGCTGTGCCCGAAATTGAGGAAACATCCCGAGGAACACATGGGACCGAAGGTAGCGGTAGTAACTACGTCTACCTCCTTCGCAGCCTGCTCCAGACCCTTCTTTTCTACATACTCGATCACCTCTTCTGCGGTCAGAACCACTGCCTTCTTGGCCTCAATTCTTCGATTGATCTCCTCGTAGCTCTTCATGGAGGAAAACTATACCATCGAGGGCTTCTTTACACAACAGGATCTAGTATGGCATAGTTTTAATAAGTGAAAAACAGAGGGACAAAACGCAATCTTTCCATCGGGAAAGCCTTTCAGGTGATCGAGGCAATGGCTTCCCAGGGCGGCCCCCTGCGTCTGCAGGAAATCGCTCAGAAAACGGGTATGCCTGCCAGTACAGCCTTGCGCTTCCTTACTACCTTGAAGGAATACGGGTATGTGGATCAGGTTCCCGAAACGGCCCAGTATTTTCTTACGATGAAATTCTGTCGCATCGGGAACCTGGTAAGCAGGCAGATCCAAATCAGGGACATCGTAAGGCCGTTCCTGGCGCAACTTTCCCGGGAGTTCGAAGAGTCTGTGTCCCTGGCCATCGAACAGAACTTCCATGTGGTGTACGTGGATGTGGTGGACGGGCCGGACCATATGTTGCAGACTCTCCAGCGGATCGGGAAGATCGCTCCCTTGCATGGAACGGGGGTGGGGAAATGCCTGCTTTTGGGGTTCGACGAAGCCCGACTGGAAGAGCTGGTAAAAAAACAGGGACTACCCGCCCTTACCCCCCACACGATCCATTCGTTGCAAGACCTTAAAAGGGAGCTTGAAACCGTTCGGCGGCAGGGGTGGGCGATCGACAACGAGGAATGTGAAATCGGCGCCCGGTGCGTGGCCGCCCCTATCCGTGACTATACGGGGAGGATCGTGGCTGCCATCAGCACTTCCGGACCCGTGTTCCGCATGACAGAAGAAAAGATGGAATACATGAAGATCCGCATCACCCAGGCAGCCGGAGAAATCTCCAGGCTTCTGGGATACGAGGAAGGTACTGCATGAATACAGAACACACCAACCCGATCCTTTCCCCTACGGAGGAACTGATACGTCTTTCCTTCTTTGCCGAGATGGCAAAATCCATTGCCTCTGCCACTACCTTGAAAGAGACTCTAAAGGCGGTGATGAAACAGATCGGAGACATTTTCGCACCCCTGAACTGGTCCCTCATGCTTCGTGATTTCAAGACCGGTAACCTGCGGTTTGCCGTTGTGGTGGGAACCGGAAGGGATCAGTTAGAGGGAAAGGTGATCCCTCGGGGGAAGGGCATTGCGGGCTGGATAGCCGAGAACAAGCAATCCGTCATCATCGAGGATGTGCGAAAGGACAAACGATTCTACGACGAGATGGATGGGATCACCGGTTTCGTGACCCAATCGATCATCGGGGTACCCCTGGTATCGAGGGACAAGGTCTTTGGGGTGATAGAACTGATCAACAAGCTGAATGGAGAATCTTTCACCCCGCTGGAGCTCAAGATCCTCACCACCATTGCAGATTTCGCCGCCATCGCCATCGAGAAAGCGTATTACCTTTCCTCCATAAAACGCCTGGCCTCGACGGATGAACTCACGGGGCTGCCTAACCGGCGAAGTTTTCTGAAGGCGTTGGAGCGGGAACAGCAGCGATGTAGCAGGTACCATACGGTGTATACCGTACTTCTCCTGGACATCGACGATTTCAAGAAAATCAACGACAACTTCGGACATGCCGTGGGGGATATTGTGCTCCGACAATTGGGTACTATCCTGCAACGGAATATCCGTAAAGTGGATATTCCCTGTAGGTATGGAGGAGACGAGTTTCTCGTTTTGATGCCCGATACGCGGATGGAGGCAGGAGAAGAGGTAAAGAGACGAATCGAAAAAGCCCTCTCGGAGCTGGCCGAAGAAGGGGTACCCCCCTTCACGGTAAGCATAGGCCTTACGGAAGGGAACGAAGGGAACTTCGAGGAAATTCTCAGGAAGCTCGACCTGGATATGTACAGGGAAAAGATGAACAAACCGGAACCGATCTATACGAATTTCACGGAAAACCTGGAAGATCTGATCGGCGAGGAGTAACTGCCTGCCTACTGCCAGGGGATCTCCCCGCCGATCTGCCAAACTTTCAGGACACAGCCTTATGTCGCCAAAGGCCGCTCGGGGCCATCACTGGAACTCTTTGATGGAGTCGATGGACATCCCCATGGAACAATCGGTACATTCTTCCACCAGCACTTCGATCACCGAGGGCCCTGCGTGTTGGTTTGCCCAGGCGAGGGCTGGTTTGATTTCTTCGGGCTTCGTCACCCGTTTGGCCTTACACCCGAACCCTTCGGCTACCTTTATGTAGTCGATCAAATCCTTGTTTTCCTTCATTTCGATGGCATACTCGAATCCATAGGCGTACTTCTGGTTCTGCCGAATCAAACTGAGGTTGGCATTGTTCAATACCAGGACGGTGATAGGGACCTTGTATTTTGCGGCGACGGCTAACTCCTCCACGAGGAAGGTGAATCCGAAGTCCCCCATTACGGCAACGGCTCGTTTTTTCCCCGTAGCGATGGATGCTCCAATGGCAGCCGGAATGTCGAACCCCAGAGTCCCGGCTCCTCCCGTGGGCAGATAGTGTCGGGGTTTGTTGATCTCCTGGAACTGACCGCTCCAGATCTGGTTCAAGCCGCAGCCCGTGGTAAACAGGGTTTCGTCGTCGTAGAACTCGTTAATCTCCCTGTACACTCGCTGGGGCTTGATGGGAATCTGGTCGTAATCGGTTTTTCGTTTTAGCTGTTCCCGGAGAGTCGGCAGGTTCCTCACCCGTTCCGAAGGCTGGCGCCGGGGACCCCGTTTCTTCGCTTCTGCCAGGAGAGCCTGCAAGGCTAGCTTGGCATCGGCAACGATCCCCAGCGCGGGGGGAAAGATTCGACCGATCTGGGTGGGCTCGATATCGATATGGATGAATTTCCGGTTTCCCTTGTACACATCGATCTTCCCTGTGTGTCGGTCGGTGAATCTGCATCCAATGGCCAGGACCACATCCGAATCCAGCAGGATCCTGTTCCCCAGGGGAATTCCCACTTGAATCCCTGCATGTCCGGCACAAAGGGGATGTTTGGCAGGAATCCCGCCCTTGGCCATGTATGTCATGATGACGGGAAGCTGCATGTACTCGGCGAACTCCACACACTCGGCCGTGGCCTCCGCTAGAATCACCCCTCCCCCCATGATCATGCAGGGGGATTTTGCCGCATCCAGGAGATCCAGCGCTTCCTTGATTTTTACGGGATCCGGTGAGGGTTTCTCCACGGGTAAAGAGGTGTAGGTGCTGGGATCGAAGGGGATGTCGGCTTGCTGCACGTCCAGGGGCAGATCGATCAGAACGGGACCGGGACGGCCGGAACGGGCAGTATGGAAGGCTTTCCGCACAACCTCGGGAAGTTCCTTCGCATCCGTAACGCACCAGGTGGCTTTTGTGACCGGGCGCGCAATGGAAGCGATGTCTACGCACTGGAACGCGTCCTTCCCTAAGAGGGAAGTGATATTTTGCCCCGTGACGGCGATGAGGGGGATACTATCGATCCAGGCAGTGTATAGACCCGTAATGAAGTTGGTGGCTCCCGGCCCTGAGGTGCAGATCGCCATAGCCAGCTTTCCGCTAGCCCGAAAGTATGCGTCCGCCGCATGGACAGCCGCCTCCTCGTGGCGCATCGTGTAATGTTTGATCGACGGGGAATCTTTCAGGTATTTGTACACAGGGTTGATCCCAGCCCCTGGAATTCCGAACGCATCGGTGATCCCTTCCCGCTCGAGTATGCGGACCAATACTTCTGCCCCTTGCATAGGCTACCTCCATTTCACATATTAAAATATCGAAATCAATTTTTGAAATTGTACCACGAACCATTGAAAAACGTCAACTTGCATCAATGGGGATGACAGGGTAGAATAGCCCCATGGCGAATAGAGAGTACGATTTCACGGTTCCTACGTTAGGTGAATGCAAAATTCCCTCTCCCATCAGACTTTCTACTGTACTGGGAGACTACATCGCTAACTACGTTTCCGATGACGAGTGTATTCTGGCGGATATCCAGGTGAATCCCTCCCTTTCCAGCCTTACCCTGGATCCCAAGTCCATGCTCCAGGTGGCAGGCCCCCGGAAGATGATCTACTTCAACCCGGGCCATGTACATGCGGGAATCGTTACCTGCGGCGGTTTGTGCCCCGGCATCAACGATGTCATCCGCTCCATCGTACGCTGCCTATGGAACAGTTATGGGGTACGGAGAATTTCGGGGATCCGGTATGGGTACAAGGGGTTACTTCCCGAATACCAGTACCCGACCCTCGACCTGAACGTGGACGTGGTGGACGATATCCATCGAATGGGTGGGTCGATGCTGGGATCCTCCCGGGGGGGAGGGGAGCGAACAGAGGATATCGTGGATTCCCTGGAGCGGTTGAACCTGAACATGCTCGTTGTAATCGGGGGAGACGGCGCGCAAAAGGGTGCCATCCGGATTGCCAACGAAATTTCCAAACGAGGATTGAAGATCGCTGTGATCGGAATCCCCAAGACCATCGACAACGATCTTTCCTTCATTGAGAAATCCTTTGGATTCGAGACCGCTGTAAGCTACGCTTCCAAGGCCGTGTATGCCGCCCACACGGAAGCCCATTCGGCCATCAATGGAATCGGATTGGTAAAACTGATGGGCCGAGAGAGCGGCTTCATTGCGTCGGCTACCGCACTGGCCTCCCATGAAGCGAACTTCGTCCTGATTCCCGAGGTACCCTTCGAACTGGAGGGGCCCAATGGCCTTCTGGAACACCTGAAACGACGGCTTCTGAAGCGTAACCATGCGGTCATCATCGTGGCCGAAGGTGCAGGTCAGGACCTGCTGGGAGGTACAAACGGCACCGATGCATCGGGCAATCGGAAGCTCGGCGACATCGGTATCTTTTTGAAGGATAGAATAGCCGATTATTTCGAAGCCGAGGGTCTGGAAATCAATCTGAAGTACATCGATCCTAGTTACATCATCCGCAGCGCTCCTGCCGATCCCGAAGACTCCGCATACTGTTCCCGATTGGGAAGCAATGCAGTGCATGCGGCCATGGCCGGAAAAACAAAGATTCTTATCAGTCTGGTGAACAACACCTTCGTACATCTCCCTATCGAGGTGGCAGTTTCTGTTCGTAACCGGGTAGATCCAGAGTCGAGTTTATGGAGGGATGTATTGGAAGCCACCAATCAGCCTCCCTTGATGGTCAACGGCAAAACCTAGAGGCATAATGCCAGGAGGGCTCTATGCAGCGGCTCGAGCTAACCTTGACGGCGGAAGACAGAGTTCGTCTCCTAGGCTACCGGTGTTTACCGGATCAAAAACCCCCTCGAGCCTGTATACTGATTCTGCATGGGATGGCCGAACATATAAAGCGGTACGAAGCTTTTTCTGAGTTCCTCGCTGAAAGAGGGTATGCCGTATACGGCTTCGACCTAAGGGGCCATGGACGAACAGGGGATGCATCCGCTTCCAGTGGCATCCTTGCGATTGAGAACGGGTGGGAACGGGTACTTTCCGATATCGATCTATGGGTGGAGAAAATTCGAGAGGACTACCCTCAATCACCCCTGGTACTGTTCGGCCATTCGATGGGTTCCCTCCTGGCAAAATGCTATGCCGCATTGCATGGGAACAAACTACGAGGACTGATTCTTTCAGGACCCGTGGCGAATCCAGGACTCCTTCGGGGAATCGCCTCCCTAATCGCATGGAGTAATTCCCTCATCAATGGGAGGAACGCTCCCGCCAGGCTGTTGGACCGGCTTATTTTCAAAGGGTTTGGGCGAAGCATAAAGGATAGGCGTACTGATTTCGACTGGCTTTCCCGGGATGAGCGACAGGTAGATGCGTATCTCAGGGATCCTCACTGTGGCAGAGTGATGTCCATCGGGTTCTATCAGGATCTACTGAAAGGGATTCAGATTGCCTATAAACAGAGCACCTACAAGAGTACCCCGAAGGATCTCCCGATTTACATTTTTGGGGGGAGCAAGGATCCCGTGGGCAAATTTTCCAAAGGAATCTCCTCTCTGTACAAAGAGTACCGCAGAGCGGGGCTGTCCAACGTGACAATGAAGTTCTACTCCGATGGCCGACACGAGATGCTAAACGAGACGAATCGGGACGAGGTATACAAAGATATCCTTTCATGGCTCAACGATCGGTTCCCCCTTCCCTCGGAAGCGGCTACTCCGTAAAAAATATTCTATTCCCTCACACCAAGGAGTTCCGAGTACGTGGAAAGTACCGGGTCCTCCCCAGAGCCCGCCAGGGCCGCGGAGGCTAACGTTTTCCCCAGTTGCACTCCTTCCTGGTCGAAGCTATTGATGTTCCAGAGGAATCCCTGGAACATGACCTTGTTCTCGTAGTGAGCCAGCAGGGCTCCCAGGGCTTTGGCTGTCAGTTGTTCGCCATAGATGAGGCTGGAAGGCCGATTCCCGGGGAACTCTCTGTTATGATCGGTGTTCCCTTTTCCCCGTGCGAAGGCCGTTATCTGGGCAGCCAGGTTGGCATTGAGTTTTTTCTGACTGGTGGATCCTTGATACACCACATCATCACCCCGTTGCGAACGGAGGAAACCAATGAACTGGAGGGGCACGATATCTGTTCCCTGGTGTAGGAGTTGATAGAAACTATGCTGACCATTGGTCCCCGGTTCTCCGAAGACGATGGGGCCGGTGGAGTAATCGAGAGGTTCCCCGAACCGATTCACCCGTTTCCCGTTGGACTCCATATCCAGTTGCTGGAGGTGGGCAGGAAAACGGTACAGGGCCTGGCTATAGGGGAGGATCGCGGTGCACGGATAGGCCAACACGTTCCGCTCGTACATGCCCAACAGGGCATCCAGCAGGGAGGGGTTCTGCAAAATGTTGGGCTCCAGGGCTTTGGTGTCTGCCTCATGGGCCCCTGCCAGCAGTTCCTCGAAGGTCTCCTTCCCGAAAGCCAGGGAAAGCACCACTCCCCCTACGGCACTGGTGGAAGAGTACCGTCCCCCTATGAAATCGTCGATATAGAAAGCCGCCAGGTAATCCGATGAGGTGGCTAAAGGGCTAGTTTCTGAGGTAACCGCTACGATATGTTTTCTGGGAACCATCCCCGGAGTTTTCGAACTTTCCAACCTCCGCAGCACGAAGGCTTCGTTGGTGAGGGTCTCCTGGGTAGTGCCGCTCTTGGATACCAGGATGAACAGGGTGGTTTCCGGATCTATCTGAGAGAGTACCTCCGAGGCATCGTCTGGATCCACGTTGGAAAGAAACAGGGCTTTCATCTTGAGCTTTCCCTCTACCTCTTTCAAGTTTTTAAGGGCAAGGTAGAGGGCTCGAGGTCCCAGATCCGAACCCCCGATTCCGATCTGTACGATTTGGGTGAAGGGTTTTCCCGTGGAACCCCGGATCTTCCCCTGATGTACTCCTTCGGCAAAGGCGTAGAACCGTTCCCGTTCTTTGCGGTAAAACTCCCCGAGGTCCTTCCCTTGATGGATGACTTTTTTCCCCAGTTGCCCGCGCAGGAGGTGGTGCAGTACCATCCTTTTTTCCCCTGTGTTCATGATCTCCCCATCCAGGAGAGAACGGTACTTTTCTATCACCTGTTGTTCATCCGCCAGGTGCTGGAGAACTTCCAGTACCCTGGAATCGAACCGCTTGGCTGCGTAGTTATAGGTAAGTCCGCCCCCCAGGGGGATCGAGCAGGTTCGGATCCGCTCTGGGGTGAGCAGGGTAGATAGATGGGGTGGGGAGTCCAGGGTTTTCAAGGTAGCGAAAGCCTTGGTGGCCGTCAGGTTCTTATAGGATATGTGCATAGGAGCCCTCCTTCCTAAAAAGTAGCGAATTCTCCCGGATTGTCAACGGTAAAAGCTCTTGATCTCCTGGCCCAGCAATTCAAATTTTGAGGCGGGCGTGGGGAGAGAATAATCTGAGAGTCGCTCTTCCCTTGACGGTGGAAAGGATTCATGGAAGGATGCGTGCATATGAAGGAAGCGATACGAAACTGGATCCTTGGGGCGGTGCCCCGGATGGTAGAACTCCAGAGGTTGTTGACGGCTCATCCCGCCATTGCGCCTGATAGCGGGGGTTTAGGGGAAGGGAAAAAGGCGGAAGCTCTTGTGCAATGGCTACAGGCCAACACCCCCTTCATCGTGGAAACCTACCCGGTAGCTGACTCCAGGGTTCCGGAGGGATTTCGTCCCAATGTGCTGGCTACCCTGCCCGGTAAAGATAGGAGGCGGGCTTTTTGGGTGTTGACCCATTTGGATGTAGTTCCTCCGGGAGATCTTTCCCAGTGGAGTTCGGATCCCTTTGTGATGGCGGAGAAGGAGGGGCGTTTGTATGGAAGAGGTACAGAGGACAACCAGCAGGGAATGGTTTCCTCCATCTTTGCCGCCCTTGCATTGGCCGAACAGAACCTGATCCCCCCCCTGGATGTAAAACTTCTCTTCGTTTCCGATGAGGAGGTAGGCTCCTCCTATGGGATCAAAGCCCTCTTGAAGGAGTGCCCGAGTCTCTTCGGACCCGCGGATTTCTTCCTCGTCCCCGACGGGGGCAGTCCCGATGGCTCCGTTCTGGAGATTGCGGAAAAGAGTCTCCTCTGGGTGAAGTTCATGGTAGAGGGAAAACAGGTCCATGCCTCCCTGCCGCACCTGGGTAAAAATGCATTCCTGGCCGGCAGTGATCTACTCCTTCGATTGGCCAAAGAACTTTCCTCCCGTTACGCAGAGAAGGATTCCCTCTTTGATCCTCCCCTTTCTACCTTCTCCCCCACGAAAAAGGAGGCTAACGTACCGAACATCAACACCATTCCCGGTCTGGACATCTTCTACTTCGACTGTCGGGTTCTTCCCCGGTACCGGTTGGACGATGTCCTTACAACGATGGACGCCCTATCTCGGGAAGTGGAGAAGGAGTATGAGGTTACGGTGAAGCGGGAAATCATACAGAAGAACGAATCCGCAGCCACCCCTTCCAGTTCTCCCCTGGTGAGAAGATTGAAAGAGGTACTGAAAGAGGTTCGAGGGATAGAGGGTAAAGAGGTGGGGATCGGGGGAAACACGGTAGGAGTCTTTCTTCGTCAGAGGGGATGGGATACCGTCGTTTGGAGTACCCTGGAGGAACGGGCCCATATGCCAAACGAATACTGCATCATCGAGAACATGGTGAAGGACAGTGAGGTGATGGCCCATTTGATGGGAACCACCATTACCGGCTAGGCCCTACGCAAACCCTGACTAAAGAATTAACCAAGGCCGGTGCGAAAGATTTGACTAAAGCCTGTGAACTGGAGTTACCTGTCGTCCGGTTTGCCTCTAGGCTGGGAAGGCCTTCTTCCGAAGAGGGGAGCGAAGTACTTATCCCAGTTCACCTTGTTCGATAGGTATCGCATGATCCTATGGTAAAGGAAGTATGTTCCGATGATACTTCCGATAAATAGGAGCAGTAACGCGATGGAGTTCACTTCGGGGGGTAATTTGGGGGCCAGGAAGGCTCCATACAGGAGGAACCCGGCAATGAACAGGAGGATCATCATCACCATGTTCACCAGAGTGGCCCCTAGAACGAATAGAATGGTGTTGAGTTTTTTGTTCATCCCCTCCCCCTCCGGGAAAAAAATAGGGATAGAGCGATTGCGATGCCGCAGACAACAACGGCCGAGTCTGCGATATTGAAGGTAGGCCATCGCTCCATTCCCAGGAATCCATAAATTTTGACATCGATGAAGTCCACCACTCCCTCGGGACGGAAAACCCGGTCCAATAGGTTACCGATTCCACCTCCCAACACCCCTGCCGCCATCCAGCGCTGGAAGGGGGTGTATTCGTCGCTTTTGAAAAAATGCAGTCCCAGGATTACCAGGACACAGAGGGGCAGAAAGGTAAACAGGATCGAGCGGAAAGGTTCTGGTAGGCCTCTCCCTATACTGAAAGCGATTCCCGGATTGCGGACATGGACGATACGGAGGAAATCTCCGAAGAAACTGGCTCCGATTCCCCGCTGGGGGATCCGTGCTATGATCAGGTATTTTGAAAGTTGATCCAGAACTACCACGTTGAAGGTAAGGATCAACGGTACGATTCTTTTCATGCAAGGCACCTCGCCACCTTCTATAGCCCCGTAGGAATGTCGAAAAACCGGGTTTCCAATCCCGTCTCCTGGGCTGTACGCTCACACCACTGGATCACTCCTCCCGTCTCGGTTCGATAGTGTCCGCCGAACAGGACATTGATGCGAGCCTCCATGCAGGCATGGTAGATGGAATGGGAGGACTCCCCTGTAATGAATAGATCGATTCCCCTGTCGATAGCCTGCAATGCTTCGGAAGCCGCCCCTCCCGAGACGATGGCCACTGTCCGTACCTGCGGTTTCCCGAAGGGCAATAGAAGATAGTCGGAGGCGGAAAGGCCGAAGAGTCTCTTCGTTACCGTATGTAGATCCATCGGTTCCGGGAACGCCCCCTGTATTCCAATCTCCACACCCCGGTAGACCCCAAAGGGGGAAAGATCCTGTAGTTGGAGGCGTTTGGCCAGGGTAGCGTTATTCCCGATCAGGGGATCCGCATCCAGGGGAAGATGTACGGCGTATAAGGCAAGATCGTGTTCCAGGAGGAATTGGATCCGTTTACGATGGATACCTACAATAGGGAGTTCTTTTCCCCAGAAAAGCCCATGGTGCACGCAGAGTACCTCTGCCCCCCATTGGCTGGCGGCCTGGAAGCTTTCTTCGCATGCGTCTACGGCAAAGGCTACCTTGTGAATGGGACCATCCGACCGATCCACCTGAATCCCGTTGAGGGAAGTATCGTACTTTGCGAACTCATCGATCTTCAGGATCGAACGAAAGTAGCTATCCAGTGCACGAAGATCCATAATCGTTTACGCCTTTCGATCCAGGAGTTTGTCCAGGTACTCATGGGATCGAACGAGGGCGTGGAGGACCGCATGGGAGTCGGTGAGGTATTGGAAGGTGGTTTCCAGATTCTTCAAACCTTCGTTCAGAGCAAAGGTTTGCTCCTGAATCGCGTGGGTAATCTGGTTGATGGACCCGCTCGTTTCCTGCGCGTTGGTAGCTGTCTCGGCAAAGGTGGATTTTAGCCAGGCGAAATCCTGGTTCAATCGGTTCAGAAGGTCGGAAAACTCGGAAATCTGCTGTTCGATCTCTGCCAGGATCTGGGAAAATTCCTGGATCACGTTGGAGATATCCTTGGCGAAATTCCCCGTCTGGGATGCCAGTTTTTTTACCTCGTTTGCGATGATCCGAAAACCCCGTCCTACTACTCCGGCTCGGGCTGCTTCGATGGATGCATTGATGGCCAGCACGTTTGTGCGGTCGGACACATCGTTGATTTCCTCCGTGGCGTTCTGGATACTGGCCGATTTTTCAGCCAACCGTTGAAATAAGGCATGGATCCGCTCCGCATTCGCCTTGGCCTCGTTTATTTCGATCTCCCGTTTGGAAATACTGTCTCCCACGAGGGCGTTCTTTTCCAGCACTTTCTGCATCCCTGCATTGATGGACGAGGCGTTCTTCGAAGTGCTTTCCGAAGTGGCTCGAATTTCCTCGAATGCGGTCACTACGGAGGAAAGCTGGTTCTTGATCTGCTCGATGTTCTGATTGACGATTTGAAAGGAATGTGCGGTTATTCGAGTTTGAATGATACTCTTGTTGTAACCGATGACGAAACGGCCGATGGTACTGGCGAACTGCTTGTAAAGTTCAGGACTGATCTCGTAATCGTATCCCATGGATTTTTTCCCCTATTGTTTGTAGATCGTATCGAGTAGATCGATCCCGCATTCCAGATTCTGCAGCCAGTCCAGGAACCTCTTCGCCTGGCTATCCGGGAAAATGGCTCCATGCTGGGGCGCAATCCAGTTGATCGGAAGATTGTACACGCTCTGAACCCATTTCTTCAGTACCTTGTTGGAAGCCATGTACCTGCGATGGAAATCCGCCATGTACTTCACATGGGCATCGAAGTCGTTCACCAGTACGTACTGGCCTCCCCTGGGGAACACCGCCGCACCGATGTCTCCGGAGAAGAGGGTTCTCGACTCCTGATCGTAGAAGGAATAATTACCGGTAGAATGTAGGAAATGGGCCGGGATGCAGTGGAGATTGAACTCCAGGGGGATTTTCCCTCCCAACCCCTCGATCCCTACGATGCGGCTATTGTCTACGATGCCGAAGTGGGGAAGGAACCGGAGCCACAGGTTGGAAATATAGATCTTTGCCTTCGTAACCCCCATCCATAGAGCGATCCCCGAGGAAACATCTGGATCTTGATGGGAAAAAAGGATGTGTTCGATGGATTCCAGTTGGATGTAACGGCTTACCGCACTGACCACCCGTGCGAAGAGATGAACCCCGCCCGGATCCAGTAGGATTCCCTTTCCCTTGTGCACGATCAGGTATTGGTTGGTTTGAACGACCCCTTCGTTTTCTTGTTCATCCGTTCCGAGCCATATGAGTTTGTGTTGATCACTTTCCGAAAGAATTTTCCCATTGAGTTCTTCTCTACTTACCATGGAATCCTCCAAAATCCTTAGTACTGGCATTACTATACCATGGGGCGGTTGCTGGGTAAAGAGAATGGGTTTGCTCTCCGTTGACAGGTATTCTCCAGACACCTAATATGGAAAATCATGCTGGAAACATGCAGGGTAAAATCAGAGGATCTTGCCTTTGGAATCTCTGACGAAGAGATTCGGCGACTGGATACGGAGGAAGTGGAGAGGTTCACCATCATAGGACAGGAGAGGGCTGTCAAGGCCCTCGGTATGGGTACGGAGATTGCGGCCTCCGGATACAATATCTATGTTTCCGGAATGCCAGGCACAGGGAGAAAAACCACCGTACGCAAGATCCTCGAGGCCTATCAACCGGCCGCTTTGAAGGTGAAGGATATTGCCTATGTATACAATTTCAACAATCCCGATTCCCCCCGGGTGCTGTACTTCAAGCCTGGAGATGCCCTCCGCTTCAAAAGGGAACTTCGAAATGCGGTGGAGAACATCAGGGATGCCATAAAGGCCAGGTTGGAGGGAGAGTTCTTCCGTTCCCAGCGGGATCGGATCATTGCGGAGCGGGAACAGGAGGAAAATCGGGTCATCACCGATTTCGAAAAAAGGCTCGCTTCCGAAGGATTCACTCTGGTGGAGATGGAGGATGGGGAAGGACGGATGAGCGATGTGCTTCCCCTCTACAAGGGCAAACCGAGGGATTTCGATGAACTCGCTCGGTTTCTTTCCAAAGGTGAAATCACCGAAGCCCACTTCAACGCCCTGCGAGAAAAGTACCATCGTTTCGTCGACGAAATGAAGATCCTGTTTCAGGATCTTCGAAAGAAACGTAACCAGATGGAAGATCGTTTGGATCAACTACGGAGCGAAGTGGTGCAGATAGATGTGGAGGTGGAGCTGGATCATCTTCGGGCTAACTTTCCCGATCCCAAAATAAAAATGTATCTTCTGGAATTGCAAGGAGATATCCTTCAGCATGTGGGGTGGTTTGTGGAAGAAGAACCTCCGAAAGAGGGAGCGCAGAACCCCGTGTTCCTTCGGTACGGGGTGAATGTGCTGGTAGATCACTCGAAGACCACCCGCCCCCCCGTACTTTTCGAATCCCATCCCGATACAGTAACCCTCTTCGGAAATCAGGAACCGGCTTTCGATGGCACGGGTGAACCGAAAATAAGCTATCTGACCCTGCGGCCAGGATCCCTGATCCGTGCTTCCGGCGGCTTCCTGGTGCTCTGGGCGGAGGATCTTCTCAATGAGGAGGATGCCTGGCTCACCTTGAAGAGGGCACTCCAGGACGGGTATACCGAGATTCGGTACCAGACGAATCCTTACTTTCCCCAGGTTGTAGGACTCAAACCGGAACCGGTTCAGATCGACACGAAGATCATCCTCATCGGGAACGAGTCGACCTACGATTTCCTCTACAATACGGACGAAGATTTCCCCAAGCTCTTCAAGATCACGGCGGAGTTCGATTCCGTGATGGAACGGAGCGAGGAGAGCACCCGCCAGTACATGGGATTTGCGAGAAAGGTGTGCGCGGAAGAGCGTCTGCTTCCCATCGGGACTTCCGGTCTGGCGGCTATCGTGGAGTATGGAGCCCGGGTTTCCGAGTTCCGGAACAAACTCACTACCCGGTTTTCACTCATCGCCGATTTGATCCGGGAGTCGGATTACTGGGCTCGCCGAAAGGGCTTGTCGTCTATAGAGAGAACCGCCGTCGAGTCTGCCTTGGAGGAGAGGAAGTTTCTCTACAACCTTCCGGAAGAGAAGATCGATGAACAGTTCCTCTCGGGAGAAATTCTGATTTCCTTGGATGGAACTGCCATCGGGAAGATCAATGGCCTTGCGATCCTGGATCGCGGGTACTACAGCTTTGGGAGGCCCGTGGTAATTACCGCCCGCACGGCACCGGGACACGACGGTATCATCAATATTGAACGGGAATCGGGACTTTCAGGAGAAATTCATGATAAGGGGGTTTTCATCCTCCAGGGGTACCTCCAGACAATGTATGCCCGGGATTTTCCCCTCTCCATTCGGGCCAGTATCTGTTTCGAACAATCCTACATCGAAGTGGATGGAGATTCTGCCTCCTCTGCGGAGATCTATGCCTTGCTATCTGCCATCGCGGAGATTCCCCTTCGGCAGGATCTGGCAGTTACCGGTTCCATGAATCAGATCGGCGAGATTCAGCCGGTGGGAAGCGTGACTGAAAAGATCGAAGGATTCTATGAGATCTGTAAGAAAACGGGACTTACGGGAACACAGGGGGTGATCATTCCCCGGCTGAACCTCCCCAACGTGATGCTGGGAAAGGAAGTGCAGCAGGCGGTGCGGGATGGGGTTTTTCACGTGTACGCCATTTCCACTGTGGCGGAGGGGATAGAGATCCTTACTGGGATCCCGGCGGGCGTTCGGGGAGCCAAAGGCACGTTTCCTCCCGATACGGTGAATGGTATGGTAGAAAAACGGCTCCGGGAAATGGCCCTGTTGGTAAAGGATTTCGGGGGAAACTAGGAGAAAGAAGGGAAAACCTTGACTTCTTCTCCGGAGAATATAATACTTTTTCCGTACATATTTATTATTTAGAAGGTGTGTCATGCCTGTAAGTGTCGATGTAGAAAAAGTCCTTCATGCTGCCCGCAATTCTGTGCCCTTTGCCGTAAAAACCTACACTCTGCCCCACGACATGGAAGTATACCTGGAAGAGGTGCTGGGGATTTTCCTCCGGGAGCTGGGGAGGGAAAATCTAAAGGAACCTCTAGCGTATTGCCTCCGGGAGTTGGCGGTAAACGCGAAGAAGGCCAACACGAAAAGGGTCTACTTCAAATTGAAGAACCTGAACATCCACAACGACGAAGACTATGCAAAGGGCATGGCTCAGTTCAAAACAGAAACCCTGGATAACATCGATTTCTGGCTGCAGCAGCAGAAGGACGCGGGTCTCTATATCAAAGTCGTATTCCATAAAAATGGTACTACCCTGAACATTCAAGTACGGAACAATGCGGAAATCACGAAAAAAGAGCAGATCCGTGTGTACGATCGGATCGCTCGTTCCCGGGCGTTTTCCTCTCTGGAAGAGGCTCTTTCCACTGTGCTGGACGACTCCGAAGGTGCGGGGTTGGGAATTGTAATTTTGGTACTGATGCTGAAAAAGTTGAACTTGGACGAGGACGCTTTCGACATCGATGTGGAGAACGGGGAAACCGTGGCGCGCCTCACTATCCCGATGGATCAGGTAAAACTGGAAAGCCTGGAAATCCTCAGTCGCCAGATCGTGGCCGAGATCGATCAGTTACCCAAGTTCCCGGAAAACATCGTGCAGTTGCAGCGGATGTTGTCCGATCCCGATAGCGAGATCACCGACATCGCCCGCCAAATTTCCACCGACCCTGCCCTAACTGCAGATTTACTCCGGCTGGTGAACTCGGCTCAATTCATGCTTCCGAAGAAGGTAGACAACATCGTGGAAGCGGTGAAAATGGTAGGGTTGCGGGGGCTACGGAACCTCCTCTATTCCTACGGAACCCAGAAGTTGCTCGGTGGAATCGACAGTGAAAAAGGAAAAGCCCTCTGGCAACATTCCTACCGTACCGGATTCTACGCCTACAGTTTGGCCAAGAACTTCATTCGAAAGAAGGACATCCTGGACGATGTGTACGTGGGAGGGATCCTGCACGATATGGGGAAAATCGTGTTCTCCACTGTCCATCCGGAGCTCCTGGAAAAAATCAACCGCCTTTGCAGGGAAAAAGGAATTCCCAAGGAGCTGTTCGAAGCGATGACAGGCGGGTTGAACCATGCGGAAATTGGGGGGCTCATTGCGGAAAAATGGAACTTCCCCGAAGCTTTGATCTCCGCAATCCGTTTCCACCATGAACCTCAACGGGCTCCCAAAGATCATCGGGAAGTGGTAGATACGGTCTACATCGCCAACTCTTTCTGCACCTATGCGGACGGTCTTATCACCTTCGAGCAGATCGATTCGGGGATTCTTGCCGCCTACCGGATCACCACCCTCGATCAATTCCAGAAGATCCTCGAACGGCTTTCCCAGGCTTTTGACCGGGAAGCGAAAGTGTAACCGAAGGGCTTGACTTTTTACCTAAAATATATAATATTTCATATATAGAAAACAAATCTTACTACAGATAGGATACAGGAGATAGGAGTATGGCAATCACGATCTACACGACCCCTTCGTGCAGTTATTGTAAAAAGGCGAAAGCATATTTTCAGGAAAAGAGGATTCCCTTCACCGAGTACAACGTGGCCCAGGATCTAAGAAAAGCGGAGGAGATGGTACGGAAATCCGGTCAAATGGGGGTGCCGGTGATCGATATCAACGGGAAAATCATCGTGGGCTTCAACCTTCCCGAGATAGAACGGGCTTTAAGGTGAGTGAAAAGGAAAAAACAATGGGAATCACGAAAATTACCTGGAAACAAGGGATGGCCTTCGATGTGGATCTTTTAGGCTACACCTTCAAGATCGATGCGGACGAGGAGTTCGGAGGCAAGGGGTACGGACCCGTTCCCAAGCCATTGGTTCTGTCCGCTCTTGCAGGATGCACCGGTATGGACGTGGTGGCCATCCTCAACAAGATGCAGATGCCCTTCGAAGGGTTTCAGGTAGAGGTGGATGGGGAACTGACCTCGGAACATCCCAAGGTGTACCATTCCATCCGGATCCAGTACAAGTTCGAAGGCCCCAGGCTGGAATTGGAAAAGATCCAGAAGGCCATCAAGCTTTCCCTGGACAAGTACTGCGGGGTGGCGGCGATGCTGAAAAAAACGGCCGCCATCACGTATGAGGTGTATCTCAACGGTGAGAGAGTTGCCGGGCCCAGTGCTGCATGAGTATGCCCACTGCCACCGAGACATTCAAAGAGGTTTTTGAACCATAGAGGGGGATGGAAACGATCCCCCTCTTTTTTTTCGCCAGGGACAGGAGGCGGGGATGCACCCCCAGCTCTTCGGAACCTACGATGCAAATCCCTTGGCTAGGAAAAGGAAAGTGTTCCAGAGCCTCTCCCCCTGTTTCCAGGGCGAAGAGGTTTGGTTCTTCTTCCAGTTGGGAATAGGGGGCCACTTCCCAGGGTACGATCCCCATGGACCCCATCGCGCTGCGCCTAGCCCTCGGATGGGTAGGGGAGGCTGTCCCTGGAGCTAAAAGGATACGCTCCACTCCGAAGCACTCGGCTGTGCGGAAGATGGATCCCACATTGTAGGGGGATCGTATTTCATCCAGATACAGTCGGATGGGTAGCACGTTACGGGGGGAAGATCCATATCGATTCGCGGGATTTCCCTCGAGGGTGCGGAAGTCCCATTCCGCAGGTTCAGCACCTATTTCCTCTTGCAGGAAGAATCGTATCCGATGTAAGAGACGGCGTAGAAGGAGTTGCTGATCCAAGGGTTCTGAACCTTCAAAGAGGGTACCCATCTCCTGGACTGATCGGTTGTAGTGGGTGAGTCTTTCTAACGAAGAGAAATCCCGGGAGGTGACGGTAGATAGGTATTGTACGATCGTGGGGATCTGAGGGGGGAGTGTGTCTATGGTGTGTTCCCATTGATCGATCAGGTAGATCAGTTTTCGGATACGGGTTCCCGAGGGTAAAGATGCGAGTTTACGCAGGGAAATCATGCTGCTTTAGAAGGCACGTTTGAGGAAATCGTAGAGGGATTCGACAGATAGGGGTACGTGGAAGGCTACGGTACTATCCAAACCGGCAGCTTCTTCGGCAACCTCCACGAGCCTGGACAGTTTCAAGTCGAAGTCCCGCAATCGGGTGGGAAGGCCCAGGACAGAGAGAGCCCTTCGAACCCGATTGGAAAAAGAGGAGGCCGCTTCCTCGATAGACAAGCCAAAAGTGTCTTCCCCGATTAACCTGGCGGCCTCTGCCAATAGCTCGGGATGGCTTTCCTCGTGAGTATCGGCGAGGTGGGGGAGGAATACAGTACCGATCCAGGATTTTGGGATTCCGAACTGCCTGCTACAGGTATAGCTCAGGGCAACGGCGGGGCCCATGCGCAGGATGGAATATCCTAATGCCGATTGAAGACCACTCTGGGTAGCCTTTACCCGGGGTTTCAAGCTTTTTTCTCCCCGAAGAGCCTCCTCCAATCCTTCCCCTGCATGTAAGAGGGCTCCCCGAAAGAGGGTTTGGGATAAAAAATTCCCTTCGGAAGAAAGAAAACCCTCCAGTGCTTGGAGTAGGGTGTCCATCAGGAGAGTACCCATGTACTTGGTGGATAACCCGGCCATCACGCCGGGATCTATCAAGGTGCCTTTGTATAAACCTGGAGGGAGCGGGAAGACCCTGAGACGCTGCTCCCCTGGATCCAGATCGATGTAGGCGTTACGAAGGAGGAAGGGATAGCGAAAAACTGTGAGAATTTCAAGGTAAGCGGAGCGCTCCGCTTCTGGGTGATGCGGGGTCCCTCGATAACGGGTAGCTATCGTTCGACCGGCATTCAGGGTACTGCTCCCTCCCATAGCCAGGATCACTTCGATGCGGGAAGTCCGTGCGAACTCCACGGTGTCTGTAATGGTACGTGAGGAACCATAGCTTCCGATGTCATCGATGAGGATGCACTGGATCCCTTTACCATGCAGCAGATCGATCACTCGTTCGATGTATCTTCCTTCGTGCAGATTGTAATCTGCCAGGAGTAGGGCACGATTCCCATACCCAGAGGCAACACTTCCCACCAGGTTCAATACATCGCTTCCTAAGTATAGTTTTCCGGGGCTGTCTAGAATCACCTCGGCCATACTACTAACCTCTTTTATATATAAAAAAAAAAGCAGAGATTCTACATCTCCGCTTTAACCTTAATACTATACCATCGACTCTAGATTTTGAATAGATCCAGGATGCGATCTGCGACAGATTCAATGACTTTTTCGTTAATGTAATTGGGATCTTCCAGTTTCTTTTTCACCTCGGCCACACGGTCTTCCCGAATGTCCGGTACGGATCGAAGACTTTCCAGGGCTTTGAATACTTCGGCTTTCTGTTTCGCCTCTTCCGATACATCGATGGAATCTTTGCCCAGGAGAGAATCGGATTTCGATACTTTTCCCGTTTTATTGTAATTCGAAATTGGTTCTGTCGGTCCAAGTCTTTCGATGGTCATTCCAAAGCCCTTCCTTTAGCTCTACCTTAGTATCGGCATCGCTAGACTCAATTTTAACTCTTTTTCCCGCTGTAGACAAGTATAGTATACTCACCTTTTTTTCTTTCAGGGTGTTCCTGTACCCAGGACAGGAGTGTTTCGGGGGATCCTTCCAGGTATTCCTCGAAAACTTTGGTCATCTCCCTTCCAATGAAGAGGTTTCGTTCGGGGGCAAGTTCCTTGAGTTCCGACAGTAGCTTTTCGATCCTGTGAACCGACTCGTAGAGTACAAAAGGTTCGTTTCGTTCCAAAAGTTCCTTGAGCCTTC
>Ga0123519_10000735_pt1 | contig 57341 bp, 62 predicted proteins | sample YelNatPaOPRAMG02_FD_87396 | JGI IMG/M metagenome (GOLD analysis project Ga0123519, IMG submission 87396) | Hot spring microbial communities from Yellowstone National Park - Yellowstone National Park OP-RAMG-02 (version 2) | ecosystem: Environmental > Aquatic > Thermal springs > Hot (42-90C) ...
GAAACAGTTTTATTCTTTGTTTGAAACTTCCATGCAAGGGTTCCATTCAGCCAAACTGCATATAAGTAGCCATCATTTGAGCCAAAGAAAACCATTTTTTCTGAAACTGCTGGGGAGGATTCAATCCCCCCAACCTTTCCAAACTGCCAGATGAGCTCTCCGGTAGTTGAATTCAGCGCATAGAACATTCCATTTGCTGAACCAACCAGCACCATCCCTTTATGAAGCACAGGGGATGCAACCACATAATCGCCAGTGTTGAACGACCACTTCTCATATCTCACGCTTTGCGCTGCCACAAGCGAGATGAACAGCAGGAAAACCAACTTTCTCATCCATCCACCAAACTTGTTATTTGCGAGTCACTTAATATAACTTTCCCATCACAGCTGCTTTTTATATTATAGATGAGTAATTCCTTTGTGAGAAAGCTAAAACAGGAGACGTTTCAGGAGGAGGTAAGGGAACTCTCAGCTCACCAGCTAAGGGAGAAATTTGACGAAATTGCTGAGATGAGAAGGGGGAGGGATGCTCCCCATCACACTGTTCTGGAAGCAGCGAAAAAATACTTCAAAAAAGGAGCAAAGGTGCTTGATTTGGGAGCTGGAACTGGGAAGTATGTTGTTGCGCTTGCTGAGAAAGGGGTGGAGGTAACTCCTGTCGACATCTCAAGAAAGGCGCATGAGGTTATAAAGGAGGAGAAGTTGGAGAAAGGAGTAAAAGGAGAGCAGATGATGGCGGACATCACAAAGCTGCCTTACCGGGATGGAAGCTTTGACGGTGCTATTTTCTTCGGCACCGCTTCATTTATGAAAAGGGGGGAGATTGAAGAAGCATTATCCGAAATACAGAGAGTCCTCAAGCCAAAAGGTATCCTCATCGCAGGCTTTCCTTCAACCGCAAGCGATATATATGAGCTGAACCGGAGCTTCCGGGATAACTCAAAAACAGTTAGGGTTTGGGATAAACAGCTCATGATGGGGGATGTTCCCCTGAATTTCTTTGACAGAGGTGATTTTGAAGGATATGTAAAAAATATTGAAAAAAACTTTAAAATAATTGAAAAAAAGCATGAGATTTCAAGTTTGTTTCTTGAAGGAGCTCAGTACATGTCGCATTGGAACTGGATTCTGATTGCTGAAAAATTATGAAAAAAGCTTATCGTGCTTTCCCTCATTCACTTCCTTTATCACTTCCTTTGGGTTTTTTCCTTCGCAGGTTACTCCCATGCTCACGCACGTCCCAAGCACCTCATTCACAGCCGACTTCAATTCTTTTGCAAGCGTCACATCGCTTTTCATCTTCGCTATTTTCACAACCTGTTGCAGAGTGAGGTTGCCAATGACCTCCCCCTTTGCCTTCGCTCCTTTCTCAACTCCAAGCTCTTTTTTAATCAACGCGCTTACAGGAGGAGTTCCAATCTCTATTTCAAACCCTTTTGTATCCTTGTCAACTATTACTTTCACCGGAACCTTCAAGCCAGCAAAATCCTTTGTTTTGTTATTTATCTCCTCAATTATCTTTCCTATATTCACTCCTAGAGGACCCAGAGCAGGCCCAAGAGGCGGTCCTGCAGTTGCCTTCCCCCCATCCACCAGCGCTTGAACTGTCACTTTCAATTAAAACACCTCACTCTCCTTTTTGATACATCCTCACCGTGTTAATTTTTATCGTAACTGGAATTGGAACTGCAACCTCCAACAGCTCAACAGTCACCTCATCCTTCGCCTCATCTATTTTAATTATCTTCGCCTTTTCCCCTTTGAATGGACCGCTTATCAGCTCGACAATATCGCCTTTTGCAATCTGCAGTTTGGTTGTCCTTGTTTCAATCAGCGGTGTTATCTCCTCAATTTTCATCTCTTTTGATAAAACACCTTTTATATGCGGTATCTTCATCGCAGCCTGTCTTGCGATAACTTCATCCTCAGCTTCCACAATCAAATATCCCCTCATATCCTCAAGCAGCGCAATTGAATAAAGCGGAAGATTCTCCTTCTTTATTTTATTTCTCAGTATATCCGCAACAACCTTCTCCTGCCCTGCTGTTACCCTATACACAAATATCAAGGAAACACCTACTCAAGCAGTTGAAATACCGCAGTTATAACATAACCCAGCAACCCGATTCCAACCATTCCCAACCCAGTCACCTTCAGCGTGGTGTAAAACTCCTCCTGTGTTGGTTTATAGCAAACCCTCAGCACTCTCAATGCTTTTTGGATGGATTCATTCAAATTCATGCCCACACCTACAGTATCGAATCCAAATCTATTTCTGGTTCTTCAGGTTTAACCTCAACCTTCTGATAATCTGGGAGGGTTGCACCTGCTATGACGACAAGCACCTTCATAGCCGACTTGCCGAGCTCTGGCTCCACTCTAGCCCCCCAAATAATGTGGGAGTTTGGATGTATTCTCTTTGAAATTTCCTCCACAACAAGCTCTGCTTCCCTCAACGTCATATCCGGTCCTCCAGTGACATTCACCAGCGCCTTATTTGCCTCCTTTATATCTGTGTCGAGCAGCGGGCTGTTCAACGCATTCTCAACAGCAGTCACCGCCCTCTCATCTGGTTTCACATTTGCATTTGACTCTCCGAATCCAATCACAGCACAGCCGGCATCCTTCAGTATTGTTCTCAAATCAGCAAAATCCAGGTTCACCAAACCAACCTTTGTCACAAGCTCCGTGATTCCTTTCACCGAGCTTGAGAGAACCTCATCTGCAACTTTGAAAGCAGTGTTCAACGGCAAATCCGGAACAATGGAGAGAAGTTTGTCGTTTGGTATAACTATCACTGTGTCAACCTGCCTCTTCAGCTTGCTCAGCCCTTCAAGCGCGTTCTGCCTTCTCACCTTTCCTTCAGAGAGGAATGGAAGGGTTACAACGCCCACTGTAAGCGCGCCGAGGTTTTTTGCCTCCTCTGCAATGATGTGAGCGCTCCCAGTTCCCGTTCCACCTCCAAGCCCGCAGGTGACAAAAACCATCTGGGAGCTGGAAAGCAGCTTCCGTATCTCCTCCTTGCTTTCCTTTGCAGCCTCCTCCCCAACTGCCGGGTTGCTTCCCGCACCAAGCCCTTTTGTGGTGTTCTTGCCAAGCAGCAGCTTTCTATCCGCCCTTGTTTTCACAAGGTGGTGCGCATCGGTGTTCATCGCAATAGTTGTAGCCCCCTCTATCCCAATTTCGAATATCCTATTCAACGTGTTGCAACCAGCTCCTCCTGTTCCAACAACGCATATTTTTGGCGCTGCACTTTCAATGAACTTCAGAAGCTCCTCATCCTCTTTTGAAAGAAACTCATGTTCAATCAAATTCTCAACCAAAATATCCCCTCTTTGAATTATACGTGTGTTTTTAATTATAAAGCTTTATATCTTTTAGGTTTAAATGCCCAGTGGAAAGCTCAAAGCATGTTCCTTATGCGGCAGTTTGGAAATACAGCCCATTCCACTCAGCGAGGGAGGGGTGCCTGGCGCATCCGAGGTTGCAGGGGCGTATTGGTGCAGGAAATGCAAAAGAAAAGTTGTGCCAGCAGTTTTCAAAAACATAAAAGAGTATGAGAGATTTCTGAAAGGAATTCACAGATAATCTATTAAACCATGCTTGCAAATTTATAATTGACAGGTGGTTTTTTGCAGAGAGAAGTTGAGAGGATGAGGAGAAGGATAAAAAGCCTGAAGGTGCAGGGAGCAAGGAACATAGCAAAAGCAGTGATGGGCGTTATGGGAACAGTCGCCCGCAAGTCAAAAGCAAAAACGAGAGAGGAGTTTATCAACGAGCTGCTTGTTGCAGCAGACGAGCTTGCTTCTGCAAGGCCTACAGAACCAATGCTGAGGAATGCGCTGCGAAGTCTGTTTATGGAGCTGAAAAAAAGCAGGGGGGATGTTGACGAGTTGAAAAGAATTGTGGAGAGGGAGGAGGGAGAGTATTTCAAAAAAATTGCAGAAAGCGAGGAGAGGATAACTGAGTATGGGGCGAGGGAGCTCTCCAACTGCTCGGTTATAATGACTCACTGCCACAGCAGCTTGGTTGTTTCAATTCTGAAAAGAGTGAATGAAATAAAAAGAGGTGTGAGGGTTATATGCACTGAAACAAGGCCGAAGTTTCAGGGTTTGATAACTGCAAGGGAGCTGAGCAAAGCTGGTTTGAAGGTAACGTTAATCGTGGATTCAGCGGTGAGCAGTTTCATGAAGGAAGCTGATGCAGTGATTGTGGGCGCAGATGCGATAACGAGCAGGGGGGATTTGATAAATAAAATTGGCACGGCTGGAATTGCAGTGATAGCACACGAGAACGGGGTGAGTTTCTACTCAGCTGCTGAGACGTTTAAATTTGACCCTCTCACTCTTTGGGGTGGAATTGAAAAGATAGAGGAGAGGGAGCCGGAAGAGGTGATAAAACCGGATAAACTTAAAGGAGTTGAGATAAGAAACCCTGCGTTTGACATGACACCCGCAAGGTATGTTACTGCGTATATAACGGAGATGGGCGTTATACCACCCCAGAGCCTTCTGAATGTTATAATGAGAAGTGGGGTGGAGTTTTACTAGGTGGTGCAATGGTTGAGAAAGGATATGCGCTGAAAACGAAAATATTTGATGTTGAAACTGGAAAGAACATCGTTGTGCTGAACGAGAGCGAGGCAGCTGAAATGGATGTTTTTGTTGGGGATAGGGTGATTCTGAATAAAGGAGGAAGGAGATGCACCGCAATTGTTGATTTGAGCGATACGCTTGTCCGAAGAGGCGAGGTTGCGCTTTTCTCAGATACTGCGCGTGAGATAGATGCGAAGTATGGGGAGATGGTTGAAATTTCACCCACCGCCAACCCAGCGTCTGTTGAGATTATAAAGAAAAAAATGGATGGGGGGGATTTGCACGAGGAGGAGATAAAAACGGTGATACGGGAGTTGATGGAGAACAAGCTCAGCGAGACAGAGCTTGCATCCTTTGTGACTGCGTTATACATACGTGGGTTGAGCAATGATGAAACTGTTTATTTAACAAATGCAATTGTGGAATCCGGAAGTTTGCTTGAGCTTGGGGTAGAACCAATCGTGGATAAGCACTGCTCTGGTGGAGTTGCAGGGAACAGAACAACAATGATACTTGTCCCAATAATTGCTGCTGCTGGTTTGTATATTCCAAAAACATCTGCAAGGTCAATTACTTCCCCAGCTGGAACTGCAGACACGATGGAAACGCTTGCGCCTGTGACTTTTGAAATTGATGAGATGAGGGAGATTGTTTTGAAAACACACGGGTGCGTTGTTTGGGGAGGTGCGATGGGGCTGGCTGCAGCTGATGATAAGCTGATAAGGATAAGGCATTCGATGAGGCTTGACCCAAAAGGAGTGCTTCTTGCAAGCATACTCGCGAAGAAGAAATCTGTTGGGGCGGGGTATGTTGTGATAGATATACCGGTTGGCAGGGGAGCGAAAATAGAGGACAGCAGGGTTGCAGATGAGCTTGCAAAGGATTTTTTGGAATTGGGTGAGAAGCTTGGGATGAAAATGGAATGTTATATAACTGTTGGCAGGAGTCCAATTGGCAACGGGATAGGGCCTGCGCTTGAGGCAAGGGATGTGCTGAGAGTTCTGCAGGGTGGTGGACCGCAGGACCTTGCGGAGAAATCCCTGCTTCTTGCAGGTGCTTTGCTTGAGCTTTGCGGAAAGGTTGAGAGAGGAAGAGGTTATGCAGTGGCAAGCGAGATATTGAAATCCGGGAAAGCGCTTGAGAAAATGAGGGAGATAATAGAAGCGCAGGGAGGAAACCCAAAAGTGAGGGTTGAGGATATTGGAATTGGGAGCTATAAAGCAGAGGTGAGAAGCAAAAAGGAAGGGAGGATACACCATGTTGACAACAGAAGCATATCGAGAATTGCAAGAGCGGCTGGAGCACCTAAGAATAAAGGGGCGGGGGTTATTCTACACGTGAAAGAAGGGGATAAGGTAAATGCGGGCGATGTTCTCTTTGAGATAATTGCAGAGAGCGAAACGAAGCTGAGCATGGCGCTTGAGGTTGCTGAAAAGCTGGAAGCAGTGGAGATGCAGAAAGTTATTCTTGGCAGGTATGGGTGAATTGATGAAGCTTCTTAAAAAAAAGATACAGGATATGAGGTTAAGGGAGGGCATGTCTGTTGAGGAGCTTGTGGAGCAGATGGGCGGTGCGGGTGGTTTCACAGCGCAGCACCTTGCAAAAGGTGTTGCGATATTGAAACAGATGCTGGAGGATGAGGAGTGCACGAACTTTCTTTCCTTTCCGGCATGCGTTGTTGCAACTGGTTTGAGGGGGGTGCTGGCGCAGTTTGTGAAGGAGTTTGACGTAGTTATAACAACCGGTGGAACCTTTGACCATGATTTGGCAAGAGGGTGGGGAGGGGAGTATTTTCACGGCAGTTTTGAATTGGATGATGAAATGCTGCATAAAATTGGGGTGAACAGGCTTGGGAATGTGCTCATACCAAACTCAAGCTATGGAATTCTTTTAGAAAGGAAGATGATTCCAATTCTGAAGGAACTTTCAAAAGAGAAAGAGGAGTGGAGCGGCAGGGAACTTGCGCGTGAGTTTGGGAGAAGAGTGAAGGATGAGCATTCAATTCTATATCAGACTGCGAAGCACAAAATTCCCGTCTACTGCCCGGGCATACTGGATGGTGCGTTTGGGACGAACCTTGTGATTTTTTCACAGGATAATAGATTCAGATTGAATCTTATTAAGGATGAGAAGGAGCTCAGCGACATTGTGTTTGACAGCAAGAGAAGAGGGGCGTTGATGATTGGTGGTGGAATTTCAAAACATCATACTATTTGGTGGAATCAGTTTAAAGGTGGGTTGGATTATGCGGTTTATATAACCACCGCAACGCAGTATGATGGAAGCTTGAGCGGTGCTAGACTGAGGGAGGCAATTTCATGGGGGAAGGTGAAGGAGAGAGCGAAGCAGGTGACAATAGATGGAGATGCAACGGTGATTCTTCCCTTGATGGTTGCTGCCTTGAGAAAGAGAAAATATAAAAATTAGTAAGTCCATAAGAAAGGGAGAGGTGAAGAGATGAAAATTTCAGAGCTAAAGCCAGGAGTTGGGAATGTCACAATTGAGCTCGCAGAGGTTACCGCAATTGAGGAGCCGCGGGATGTGCTCACTAGGTTTGGGAGAAAAACAAGAGTTGCTAATGCAACCATTAAAGATGAAACTGGTGAGATAACTCTTTCTCTTTGGGGAGAGGATATAGACAGAATAGCGATAGGGGATAAAATAAAAATAGAGAATGGATGGGTTTCAGAGTTCAGGGGCTCCCCCCAGATATCGGCTGGCAAGTATGGCAAGATAGTAAAAGTGGAGTAGGATAAGGATTAAATACTGTTCAACCAATCTATTTAGCGGTAGATTGGATGGCGAAAAGGAAGCTTTTTTCACCTGAGCTTTTAGCAGCTTATGCAGTGGTTATCTGGCTTATTCTAATCATAATTGCGGTGCTGTATTACTTTGGAGCATTTGAAAGCATCATTGCGACTCAGCAGCCATGCATCCCAGAAAGAGAAGGATGGAGCATAACTTACAAAACAGTCTGCGAGAACATGACGATTGTTATGAATGGAAACTTGGTTGTGAGGAGAGGCGGCTCCTTGACTTTGCGGAATGTGACACTGATAATGAATGGGAGCAAGGATGGGGAGCTGAGCATTGAGGTGCAACCAGAAGCAGAGATGAGGGTGCTGGACTTGGATGGAAGGTATGAGACAGCTGCGGACAGAAGCGTGATAAAAAATGGCGATAATGAATCCGCAAACTTCATATTCTTCGTTTACAGAGATGCGAAGTTTGAAATGAAAAACTCTCAACTATCGCATGTTGGTTCAAGAATTTATGAAACAACAAAGGGTTTGCACATTGGAGCGGATAATGCAATTATTTCTGGCAACATAATCACAAACAGCCTCTATGGGTTGATTGTGAACGGCAGAAATGTCGCTGTTGTGAATAACACAATTTCAAATAATGTATATGGAATTTATGCAGGTGAGCTTGCATCCAACAGCAGAATTGAAAGAAATTCAATTATGGATAACCACATTGGTGTTTACCTCGGCAAGGAGTCAACGAAAATTGAAGTAGTCAAGAATACAATTGCGGAGAACTATGAAAGCGGAGTTGTGCTGTATAACTCATCAGATAATTCAATAATGGAGAATTTGAACTTCAAAAATGGGAGAGGGATGTATGGAAATTATTCAAATTTCAATACAATACAGCTGAACAGCTTCAGCGAGAATAACGAAGGAATTATTCTTTCCAACTGCAACAGCAGCATAATAAAAAACAACAATATAACTGCTCAGTCAACATCCTGTGTATCAGTCACTTCATCAAGCAACAATACAATCGATTCAAATATATTGGATAATTGCTTCCACGGAGTGCTGCTTCAAAAATCCGATTCAAACAGAATTACAAACAACAAAATAAAGGATGTAAAAAACGGAATCAGCGTGTTGAGTTCGAATATAAATGAACTTGCTCAGAACGATATAAGGGATTGCTTGCAAAGCATTCTACTCCAGAACTCGGAGAGGAATAGCATTCAGAGAAACACGCTGGTTGGGAACACCAATGGAATGGGGTTGATGAACTCCACTTCCAACACCATAGACTCAAACTCTGTTTCAAAAAGCAGCTACGGAGTTTGGCTTTATTCCTCCCATCTAAACTCAATTTCAAAGAATCAGCTAACTGAGAATGCCCAGGGAGTTTGGCTTCATTTTTCATATAGAAACAATGCAAGTGAGAATCTGATGGATTTAAACAACATTGGGTTGGTGCTGAGCTCCTCTCTGAATAACCTTGTTTCATCCAGTATAATACAGAACAGCACGCAGTATGGGTTTGATATGTATAACTCTTCCTCAAACAAACTTTACAACAACGAAGTTATGAACAGCAACGTTGGGGTGCGGGCAAGCCTCTCCAGCTCAAATGAGTTTGAAAAGAATAATATTGAGGGCAGTAAGAGCGATGGGATTGATTTTGAATCATCTTCAGATATTTTGAGGGATAACACAATACGTGGCAATTTTCAGTATGGAGTTTACTGCTATAACTCCAAGCCTGTTTTCCTTGGCAACTTGATAACAGGAAATGGGAATAACTGCGATGGATGCGCTGGGTGCGGGTAATCACCAGGGGACACTTTTCAAACCAAGCCTGTTTGCAATTAGATTGGTTAATACATGAAGGAAGTATGTAAGCACAACGAGGAAAATAACCACTTCAAGAGTTATGAAATTTTCAGGGAGAAATGAAAAAGAGAGGAGAAGCGCAAAGAGCAGGAAGGTGAGCTGATCCAAAATAAGGGAGGGCTGTCCCCTTTTGATTTTCATCCTTCTTTTTATAAAACTGCCCACAAGATCGCCAAGCATGGCTCCCAAGGAGAGAACAAACCCAAGAGGGAGGAAGTTCAAGCAGAGGTTTGATGGGAGCATAGAGCAGGAGCAGAGCAGGTGCTCAAGTATTCCAGTAATGCTGCCAAAGGATAAGCCAGCGAGAAGCCCACGCCACGTCTTTCCATCTCCCAGTATTCTCTCCCCATCAAGAAACTTCCTTCCAAAATCAACTGGCAAACCACCACCGAATAAAACTGGCGCTGCGTTGGCAACATACGCCGGAAGGATGAAAAGAATTATTTGGAGCAGGTTCATCTCCACCATAATCTTTATAAGTTAAGAAAGATATTTATTTGAGTATGAAAACAAATGAGCTTTTGCTTGTTTTGCTTCTTCTTGTTGTTTTAGGGATGATGCTGTTTGCAACAGCGCTTGCTGTTTATGCAATTTATATACTAACCTATCCTCAGGAGTGCGTTGGTGTTATTGAAATTAATGGAGTGATAAGCACTGAAACTTCTAGCGGTGGGCTTTTCGGCACCCCAACAATTGGCTCAGGAGACGTTGTGAAGCAAATTCAGGAAGCCGAAAGCAGAGGCGAGATAAAGGCAGTTGTTTTTGAGGTGAACTCTCCAGGCGGTTCTGTTGTTGCCAGCAAAGAAATATATGAAGCTGTGAGGGATTTGAGAAAGCCAAAGGTTGCTTACTTCAGGGAAGTTGCAGCTTCTGGCGCATACTACATATCTGCTGGAACGAATTACATAATCAGCGAGCCTGATGCTTTAACTGGTAACATAGGGGTGGTTGCTACATTTGAGGATATGAGCGGTTTGTTTGAGAAGCTTGGGATAAATTACACAATATTCAAATCAGGTGAGCTGAAGGATATGGGAAGCCCATATAGGCCCGCAAGTGAAAAGGAAAAGGAGTTGATGAAGCAGATAATAAACGAGGTTTTTGATGAGTTCAAAAAAGTTGTTATAGAAGGAAGGGGAAGCAGGCTGAACATGGAGAAGTTTGAGGAAATTCTTGACGGCAGAATACTCACGGGAAGACAGGCGCTGTCAGTTGGATTAGTGGATGAGATTGGGAATGAGAATGAAGCGCTGAAGCTTGCTGCAAAGCTTGGAAGGATGACTCCTACAAACAAACCACGCGTCTGCAGGCTCAGCAGTAGAAACCCAGTTGAGGAAATTTTTGGCGAGATAGCTGATGGAGTTGTTTATTTTGTTAGAAGTTTTATAAGCACCAATATTCCAGGAAGGGTGGGAGTGAGCTACTGATTACTCATACCTCAGCGCTTCTACAGGAACAAGCTCTGCTGCTCTTTTTGCTGGGAAGAAGCCAGCAACTATTCCAACAACCAAGGAGAAGAGAAGCGCAAAAAGAGTTAGCTCAAGAGTTATATTTGTTGGGACTCCAAAGTAGTTCAGCACAAGAGTTGCAAGCGCTGCAAGCACAAGCCCAAGCACACCGCCCGCAAGCCCAATTATTCCAGCTTCAAGCAGAAATATCTCAATAATCGTTCTATCTGTTGCACCTATTGCTTTCAGAATTCCAATCTCCCTTGTTCTCTCCATAACAGCCATGAACATTGTGTTTGCAATCCCTATCCCGCCAACAAGTATCGCAATGCCTGCTATGCCGGAAAGGAAAACTTCCAATGTGCCTGTTATTGTGTTCACCATTTCAGAAATTGACTCTGGTGTTATAACCCTGAAATCCTCCTCCCCCTCAGCAACGTGATGTAGCTGTCTCAGCTTCGCCTTTATCTGCTCCCCAACCTCCTCTGTGTCATAACCCTCTGCAACCCTCACCCCAATCTCATCAACCTGGTTTGGAAGCTTCTGCGTACCAAGGATTTCCCTTGCATCCTCAATCGGCATGGCAATCATGCTGCTCATAGTTGCCCCCAATCCTCCCTTCTTCGCCAGTATTCCAACAACCCGAAAGTTCTTTCCCCCAATTGTCACAACTTGGTTCACTTCCACTTTCTTCTTGAAAAGGTCATTCGCAACTCGGTAACCCAGAACAACTACATGCCTTTCATTTTCTTTGAAAGCTCTTCCCTCCTGAACTTCAAGCAGAGAGCTGAACTCAAAAATCTTCGCAGTCCAACCTCCTCCGCTTACAAACGCGCTTTCCCCTTTATACTCAATTGGCACTCTCATCAGCTGAAGCTCGTACATAACATCTGTGATCCCTGGAATGGATTTCAAAGCTTCCCCATCATTTATTGTGAGCTTCCCGCTTGATGCAAGATATGAGCCCATTATGCTCTGTCTCATGCTTCCAGGTGTTATGGAAATCCAGTCAGCTCCCAGTATGCCAAGCTGCCCCATTATAAAATCATTCACTCCTTGAGCAATTGAGATGAGGACAACTATCGCAGCTATCCCTATCACTATACCAAGGATAGTTAAGTAGCTCCTGAGCTTTCTGTTGGCTAGATTTTTAACCGAGTAATTCAGCAAATCCAAATGTTTCATCTGCTTACCTTCTTTTTGAAGTATTTTTTGTATACCAAGTAAAGAACCGCTAGAACTGCTAAAATGATAATGGCTAGCCCAAATGGGTTCATTTCAGCTGGTTTTTGGGTTAGCGCTGCTGTTTCTAGGGAAACAACCTCAAGCATCACTTCCTTTGTCTGGGTGTGCTCAACGTTATACGCATCCTTGAATTTCATGTTAACCTGGATGGGATAGCTGCCTGGCTTTAACCCTTGTTTTGAGTATATTTTGTATTGAGTGCTTGTGTAATCATCCACATTTAAACTGCCAATGTAACTGTATGGCGAGTCGAGTATTTCAAAGTAATCGCTTGACAGAGTTGCTTCAAGCGCCCTGATGTCTATATCACCTGTATTTGAGAATTGCAGAGAAAGGGTGTAGAGTTTGCCTGATGTGAGGGGTGAGGGGTTGGTGTTTGGGGTTATGGAGATTTGGGGTGCGCCACCAACCTCAACACCAACCTGTTTTTGAACTGGAGTTTGGCTCTCCCCATTCATGTTGAGGTAGCTCACTGTTACTGTAATCGGATAGTAACCAGCTGGCGCACTTCCACTCACCCCAATCTCAAACTCAATCTGCTTTTCCAGATTTGGTGGTAATATTTCAAAGTATCTTTCGTAGGAACCAATTGAGGTGAAGTAAGCGGAAGCTGAGGAGATGGAAACCTTTGCGGAGTATGCGTTGCTGTTTCCAATGTTTGTGAGGTTCACAAAAAACTTTGTTTTGCTTCCCGGCGTTATCACTCCTTTTTCAGCTGCTGCGTTAATGCTGAAATCAACATAGTTTTTCATAACATTCACAGGTGTGATTAGGATTGTTGCCTGCTGTATTGCGCCTAGCGGGTCGTTGTATGTCGCGGTTAATGGAATGGACTGCAAACCAGGTTGGGCCGAAGTGCTTGCAACAAGCGATAGCTCTATTGGCATGCTCTCCCCTGCTCCCAAATTCCCAATTGGCAGCTGGGAAAGTTTGTCAAAGAAGAAATAGCTGGAGTTCACGCTGAGAGTTATCTGTTTAGCATCCCCTCCTTCATTCTTCAGCTGCCCCTTCACTTTGAAGCTCTGCCCTGGCGTTACCTCGCCAATTGGTGTGAATTCAAATTTGAAAATTGGTGGGTTGGAAACGCTTATTGGAATTGAGAAAACCTTTGTTTTTGCTTCAGAACCCTCTGTCCAGAACGCATCCAAGCGAAGGGTATAAACTCCAGGAGCAACATTATTTTTTATCACAAATGGAATTGCGACAACTGTTGAGCCCAGCGGACCGATATCCCCAAGCTGCACCCGGTTTGAAGTGAAGGTGAACTGCTCCCCACCCTGGTATATCACAACTCCATTCACAGTTGTTGAGGATGGGTTGTAAACCGTGATTGAAGCCGAGCCGGTAACTCCTGGCTTCAGAGTTGTTGGCAGAACTGAGTAGGAAGTAATCTGAATATCTGCAAAAACGCATCCAACTACCAGCAGTGCAATAAACAAAATTTTGTTTTTCATTTTATCACCTCTATTTTTTCAATCACTCCATCGCGTATGTGCGCGATTCTTCCCGCATGTTTTGCAATGTTAGCATCATGCGTCACAACAACTACGGTATAACCTTTCTTATTCAATTTTGTAAGAAGTTTTATTATATCCTCCCCTGACTTTGAATCCAAATTTCCAGTCGGCTCATCTGCAAAAATAATTTTTGGGTCGTTTGCAAGCGCTCTTGCAATTGCAACTCTCTGCCTCTCCCCTCCGCTCAGCTCAGATGGTTTGTGGGAAGCTCTATCACCCACGCCAACAAGCTCAAGCAGCTCAGCTGCTCTCTGGATTCTCTCCTCTTTTGGAGAACCGTTGAATATCATTGGGAGCTCAACATTCTCCAAAGCAGTTAGCGTTGGTATTAAGTAGAAGAACTGGAACACAAAACCCACTTTTCTGCTTCTTATTTCCGCAAGCTCCTCATTGCTCATTGTTGATACATCAACTCCATCAATATACACATTTCCGCTTGTTGGTTTATCCAGGCAACCCATTATATGCAGCAGGGTGCTCTTCCCGCTTCCAGAGGGGCCCATTATTGAAAGAATTTCACCTTTTTTAACTGCCAGATTGACTCCTTTCAGCACCTCTAGCTCCACCTTCCCCATCAAGTATGTTTTCCGGAGCTTTTCAACTTTTATTACATCCATATCAATCCCTCTGCGAGAAGAGGAATGCGCCAGCGAGTATGCATACAGCGCAGAACCCTGCGAGAACCGCAAAATCAAGCCACAGCGGCATTCCAGGAGTGTTTGTAAGGCTCACTCTCATCGCATCCACTCCATATGTCAATGGATCCAGGTATGTTATAAAGTTCCACTCCCCAAAGTTGATTGGAAGCAGAGCTCCAGAGAGGAGAAGGAGAGGCATAACGAGGAAGTTGTTTATCAGCTGGAACCCATGCATATCCTCCATTTTTGATGCAATTGCGATGCCCAGCGCCACAAAGGAAGCTGAGATGAGGAGCATGAAGAGCACTGCTGTTGGAATTCCATATAGGTTAATCTGCGCTCCAAGAAGGAGGGAGATGCCAAGCAGCAGAAATGCCTGTATTATGGAAGTGGTCATCCCACCAAGCGTTATCCCAATCATTATTGAAATTCGCGAGATAGGTGCAACCATTATCTCTTTCAGGAAGCCGAATTCCTTATCCATAAGCACCCGTATACCACTGAATATGGATGAGAATAGTAGCACCATGCATATCATGCCTGGAGCGAGGATGTTGATGTAGCGCTCCCCTCCACTCTGGGGGTAGTTTGGTGAAAAACCACTTCCTAAGATTACGAGGAAGAAGAATGGCATTGCAAGTGTGCCGACAACCCTGCTTTTGGCTCGGAAGAAGCGTATTACCTCCCTCTTCCAGAGTATGTAAATCCCACTCAGTTGTTTGTTCATACTAACTACCTGTTTCGACTCCTTATTCTCATCCTAACTCTGTCAAACGCGTCAGCCTTCTCCTCCCTGATGCTCTTCCCAGTGAGCTTCAGGAAAACATCCTCCAGGGTTGGGTGGTGAAGGGAGATTGAGTGAATCTCTACTCCATTTTTCTGCGCAAGCTCAAAGATGATTGGTATGAGGTGCTCTGCATCTTCAGCGGTTATGCTAATCCTCCCATTCGCCCAGTATACTTCCTTTATCTTTCTTATTTTTTTGATTTGAGGAAGCAAAGTGGAGTTCGCCTCAATAGATATTATACTGCCGCCAAGTGACTGCTTCAATTTTTCAGGCGTGCCAAGTGCAATGATTTTGCCATGATCTATTACCGCAACTCTGTCACAAAGCGAGTCCGCCTCCTCCATATAATGAGTTGTGAGCACTATTGTGATTTTCTCAGATTCATTCAATTTTTTCACGTGCTCCCATATGTTATTTCTTGTCTGGGGGTCTAAACCAAGGGTTGGCTCATCCAAAAAGAGAACTTTCGGGTGGTGTATCAAACCCCTCGCAATCTCAAGCCTTCTCTTCATTCCACCTGAAAATTTCTTCACCTGCAGATTTGCTTTCTCTGATAGATTGACAAGCTCAAGCACCTCCTCTATTCTTTGCTCTCTTGTATCCTTCGGAATTCCGTATATCATTCCATGAAAATCCAAATTTTCATATGCGGTGAGCTCATCATCAAGGCTCGGATCCTGAAAGACAATCCCTATTGAGTTTCTTACCTCATCCTGCTGTTTGTTTATGTCAAACCCATTCACCGTTGCGCTCCCAGAGGTTGGCTTCAGCATTGTGCACAGCATCGATATTGTGGTTGTTTTCCCAGCCCCGTTTGGACCGAGCAACCCAAATATCTCCCCCTCCTCAATTTCCAAATCCAAAGAGTCAACTGCTGTGATTCCATTGAATTTTCTAGTAAGTTTATTTGTTTCAATAACATTCATTCAATCACTTCTATACAACGCTCTCAAAAAAATCACAGATTTTCTTGAATGTCTCCTTCCTCTTTTTTTCAGGCAGTTTCAAAAACTTCTCTCTGAAACTCTCAAATTTTTTGAACTGCTCACAAAGCTCCTTTATCTCAGCATCATCGAAGTTATAGAGTATTTTCGTTATCAATGGAAGGAAGATAGTTGTCATATCCGCCCTGTGCATAACCCTCCTTCTTCCTTCAGCAAGCTGTTTTCTCCCTTTTTCAGTTATTGTGTATACTATCTCCCTTCTTCCCTCGCTGTCAGAAAGTTCTGATTTTATCAGCCCTTCCTCCTCCATTCTTCTCAGAAGAGGATAGATTGCTCCGGGGCTTGGCTTCCAGCCCCCCATGGTGAGCTCGGCTATCCTCTCGCTTATCCCCTTCCCCGAAACAGGTTTTTCAGCCTCGCAAAGTATGAAAAGGCTCAGCAAGCCTTTTGCAAATATTCTCATATCAGATTTGATATATAACTGAAAAGATTTAAATAGATTTCGTTTTAACGAAGATTGGTGGATAATTTAATATACAGGAACCTCTTAAAATAAGGAGTTATGAAGAGAGGAATTTCTTTGAAGGATAAACTGAAGCTTTTTTTGAGCAATTACGAGAAGCTGCACCAAGCTGCTGTCACCCACCATCAGGAGGAGGTGGGCAGAACTGCTCTGGATATCATTGCGGGAAGCAGGATGCTTTCGGAATGGGATAAAAGCCACTACCTTGGGGATACCGCAATCTTCTCCCCCCATCTATCAGTTGCAGAGGACTCGTGGAGGAGAATAGAGGGAGGAGAGATTTCAGAGGAGAGCAAGCTTGACAGAGCAAAATTTGTGGCAAGCTTCTCCAAGCATGAGCCTGTTGCGCTTGATGCGCTTGATTATATAGAGAGAAGCGAGATGGATGAGAGACAAAAAATCAACCATGCTAGATACATTGGAGCACATACCCCACATCTATCCGTTGCAAAGAGAACCCTCAGCTTCATCCTGCGAAGCAAGCTGCGGGATGAGGAAAAAATAAAATATGTGCGCGAGATAGCACAGCTCTCCAAGCATAAGGGGATAAGAAGCAGAGCTGCGGAGTGGCTTGAAGGTTATAGAATACGAAGAAGCTGATCACTCAAACGAAACTTTTTCCTTTGTCTTTCCTCTTGCAAATGTCTTGCTACCCCCTCCAGCCCCACCGAATTTTGAGTAAAGCTCAGCAAGCAGCTTTGAAGCATCCTTTCCTGAATCCTCCGGAGTTACAGCAACAACATCATTCTCTTTATTTGCCAGCACAGCAGTGATATCTTTATCCACAACAGCAAGCGCGATTTTTTCAAGAAGCTCCCTTTTCACATTCAACACCTTTCTCACCACACCATCCTTTGCCTCATTGATTAACCTCTCTGCTTCCAGCTCGGCTATTCTCTCTTCAAGCTCCTCAAGCATCTTTCCCCTCTCCTTCCACTCCGCAAAGAATCTTTCACCGGTTGAGGGAAGCTGCTCCGGAGGAACTCTAAGCTTCTCTGAAAGCTGTTTGATTATCCCCTCTTCCTGCTCCACATACTTCACAGCTTCCTCCCCAGCCACAAACTCAATTCTGCTAACTCCATCCTGAATTCTCTCCTCCTTTATAATTTTAATCGCTCCAACTTTTCCAGTATTTGGAACGTGAAGGCCACCACATGCTTCCGCATCTATTCCCTCAATTTCAACTATTCTCACAACTCTTCCTGGGGAGGCACCACCCTGGTAGATTGTGAAACCATACTTCCTCTCAGCCTCAGCCCTTGGCATGTTGGTTATTCTCACCTTTCTATCATCAAGAACAACTCTGTTGGCAAGCAGCTCTATCTCCTTCATCTGTTCTGCGGAGAGCTTCTCGTAGTGAGTTATATCAAGGTGTGCCCTCTCCTTCTCCTTCCTCGCCCCAGCCTGCCAAACGTGCTTTCCAAGAGTTTGCCTGCATGCGTAATTTAATATGTGAGTTGCAGTGTGATGTCTCATCAAAGCCTCCCTTCTCTCCTTATCAACTTTCAAGTGCACTCTCTTTCCTTCCTGAAAATCATCTTTTTCAACAATGTGAAACACAACCCCGGCAACTTTTTGAACATCAAGGACTTTTACTCCATCAATCGTCCCCCAATCCGCCACCTGCCCTCCTCCTTCTGGGTAGAAGATTGTTGCGTCAAGCACAACCGCCCCTTCTCTCACCGCAACGACTTTGGAATCGTGTTCAAGCTTCTCCGGCTCTTCATAATAAACCAGCTTTGTTTCAGGAAGAGAGGTTGCATCAAAACGTGGTTTTTCCTCCTTCTGAATAATGTGGTTGCGCGTCAACGCATCGTAGAAATCTGATGGAATTTTCACTTCAATCTTTTCATCTCTTGCAACTTTTTCAATAAGCTCTGGTGTTATCCCATGTGTCTCATACAGCTTTGCAAGCTGCTCGGATGTGAACGACTTACCCTGCCCCAGTATATCCGCAACAATTCTCCTTGACTTCTTTATTGTTGAGGAATACCTTCCCTCCTCAACTTCAATTATTTTCTGCATATGCGGCAGGTTTTCAAGGAGCTCGGGGAAAAGTGGTTGGAGCTCCCTGCAGTTCATCTCCATCACGTCAATTAACTTAAACGGAAAGTTGAACTTCTCAATAAAACTCAGTGCTCTTCTCAGCACAACCCGGAGGTTATAACCCCCTCCAGCATTGCTTGGAAGGGCTCCGTCTGTTATCGCGTAAGCAAGCGTTCTTGCGTGGTCACAGACAGCATAGATTGCTTCAAGCGGCGCGATGCTTGATTCAAGTTTCTCAACGCTCACCCCAAGCAGCTTCGCGATGCTTCTCCTCACAGTTCCCATATCAGTTGCAACATCTGCATCAAGCGAGCCGCTGAGTTTTGCGTATTTCAGGAAAAGCTCTCTGTCATACTCCAAACCTGCTTCGGTAATCATTTTGCCAACAACCGACCCGAATACCGCATCATAACTTGTTGGAGTCCCCTGTGTTATCCAGGTAAATCTCTCCAAACCAGCTCCCATGTCAATTATCCTCTCATCCATCTCTTTATAGCAATTCAAATCTCCAAGGAACTGGGTGAACACCGCGTTGCCAAGCTCCAAACCACGTACATAGTATTCAAGCGAAAAGCCGAATGCTCCATACCCTATCCACGCATCCTCAACAAAAACTATCTCTTCCTTTGGAATCCCAAAAACCTTGTTCACAAGCTTGAAGTCAAGCTCGATGCATTTGTCCTTCCAGTAACCTCTCTCATTTGCAACCGCATGCTGCCCAACCATCACAAATGAGCTGTAATGCCTTCCAGTGATGCCGATATTTGGGATATCCGAGAAGCGGAGGCATACCTGCGGCACTATAAGCGGGTTCGCAGGAAGCTCAAACTCAACAGCTCCCTTCTCAATACGTTGGAAGTCAATTATTGAAGCAACTGTGAAGAACAAATCCGGTCTCCAGCGCGACACAACAGGGTATCTTCTGATTGAGGTGTGGTTGTTCGCAACAAAAAATTTCTCAATTTCCTTCCATGTTTCAACGTAGCTCATCTTTCTGCTGGTTGGAGGGTTGCCTATAAACTCGTAGCTCTGGCATGAGGAATCAGGGCAGGTTTCTCTGTCAGTGAGAGACCAGAAAAACTTTCCGCACTTTGGGCACTGTTTTCTTATAAACCCCTCTTTCTCAAACAGCTCAACCTTCCAATATTTTTCGTATTCTTTCTGAAATTTTTTTATAAGCTCCTTCTTTTCCATAACAACCAGATGGATTTGTGAAGCTGAGTATTAAATCCTTTTTGCTTCTTTCTGGTATTCAACATAGGAGTAGAATATAACATAAACAGTGATTATGATGATGGGGATTAGGATGAGTAATGCGGCGTAGGATGGAATGAATACTCCAAGCAGTGAGATGAGGGCTGCTAGCTTAAGCAACTTCCCCCCAAGCTTATGCGTTTTGTTCCAAACTTTTTCACTGCTGAGCGTCCACGGAGTCTGAATTCCTATAAACCAATTTCTCTTTGCATTTTCAGTAGCCACTGCGGAGTAGTAGAGCAAAACTGCAAACGCAGGAGCGAGCAGTTGAACCATATTGAATTGAATACCAATATTCCAAAGGAGTATGAGCAGGTGGGTGTATAGGAAGAACAGCACAACAACCACCATAAACTCATCATAATACTTTCTGAACTTCTCAATGTTTGCCCTCAGTGGGTCTATTTTCGGTATCAGAATAAACAACACCAAGGTTATAACAAGGATGATTGGCATCAGCAAAACTCCCCATATCCTTGAAGTGTAGCCATCCGCCTCGCCAAACATATTCCAATGGGAAGCAATGCTTTCAGGTAGTTTAGGATAAAAATAAATGCTCAAGAGAAAGGAGAGGATGATTGTTATGAGCATTATCTGCTCACTTTTTCTCATGTGAGTGATTTAACTTTCCCGATTTAAAAATGTTGTGATGTTACTTGGGGTTTGGTGTATTCTGAAGGTGTTTTTCCATATATGCAACCACAAACCCTGCAATCCTCTGCTCCACATCCCCAGTGTAATGGTATCCATGCTTTTTCAGAAATTCATACGCTCCCTGACTGAGAGGAAGGATGGTTGCTGTTTCAACTCCAAGTTTCTTTAACTCACTCTCAGTTTCCCTGAGCAAGGCACTTCCCACCCCTCTCCTCCTGTGAAGGAAAGAAACAGCAGTAAGTATCTCAGCATTTTTGTGGTTTTCGAGTATTGAAACTGAACCACCAATAATTTTTTTAGTTTCCTTTTCAACTGCAACAAACTCGATGCATTTTTCAGATGGCTCCAGCTTAACCCTCTTCATCCCAGCTTCCCTGAAAATTTTGGTAAGCTGGTTTCTCTCCTCTTCAGTTTCAATTCTCTTTATTATAAACTTCGACTCCTCCTCCCTTCTTATGCTTTTAAGCGCCATAGTTGATTTGCTCATTCAGAGTATATATTCATTTAGATTCGCAGGGTTTATAAAGTATTTTTCCACTAAATTAATGGGGGCCCGTAGTCGAGTGGTAAGACGTCAGTCTCACACACTGAAGATCCCCGGTTCGATCCCGGGCGGGCCCACTAATTTTTGGAGAGATGGCAATGCGGACGAGAGTGGATAATAAGATAAACTTGTGCGAAGGTGGAGAGGAGCTTGCAAGAAGAGGGGTGTATGATAGCGCGCTGAGAAATTTCAAAGAGGTTTACTCCCAGGATGTAAGGTATGCAAGAGCGGTATTTGGCATGGCGGAGTTTTTTACTAAGAAGCTTGAGTTGAGCGTAGGTTCGTTGGATTCTGTTTCTGGGTTGAAGAAGAGCCCAAATCCACTAATCAGCAGGATGCTGTGGCAGATGAGGAGCACTTTATTGAACAGAGCTGCAGGTTATGTATGAATGCAAAGGAGTATTATGTTATAACAAAAAACTTGGTTATAACCCATCGGGATACTTCAAATTTAGTTAAGCTGAAACCAGATCTGGTGTTAAAATGCAACGAGCAGATAGCACGTTTAGAGGGAATAAATGAAAAACTTCGGCATTATCATTTTAAATCTTTAATTTGATAATAAACAACCTAGCTCCGATCGTCTAGTCCGGTTAAGGATTCAGGCCTCTCGAGCCTGCGACCCGGGTTCAAATCCCGGTCGGAGCATCGTGGAGAACTGAGCCATAGGCTCCGTTCCCTGCTTTTGTGAAAGTTACTCTTGTTCCCGACAGGGTTCAGCCTGTGAGCTTTATAAAGACTGCGTCGGTGAAAACATCGTTTCTGAAGAAATGAGGTGACCACACTCGCGGATTTTGTAGTTACCTTTTGAGGATTGTTTGGTTTAGCGCTTACTTAATCTCAATCAGCAATTCCTTATCATCGATTGGGGTTAACCTTGCTCTCATGCCTTTTACGAGCTTCATATGTCTCGTTATATCCTCTGGGATATTTATGACTAGTGACCTTCCTGAAACAGTAATTTTCCTCTCGAAGGAAAAGTTATGCACCTTTATTGCCTCGGTTCTTTTTTCTATTTCTTCCATCTGCTTCTCTGTAAAAATGAACTCATGGCATTTAGGGCATTCATAAGCCTCGACATCCTTCAGCTTTATCCCTCTCTCATGCTCATAGCTATCCAAAACTACCTTCTTGGCTTCCTGTTTGCATTTTGTACAAATCATTTTCATTTCAACGCCTCCTTCTCCAATATGCTGTGACAACCTCCTTATCATCTTTCTTGTTGAAAAACCATATAACTATGAGATCGCTCTTCTTCCCTTCCAGTTTGCTGTATTTTTTGAGTCCGACTCTTCCGTTTATCTCTTCAATTATTACCTCACCATGCTCCAAGCATTCTATAATGTCTATCTCGCTTATCCCGCGTTTTTCCATCCCTTGCCGGGCATGCCTGGTTATTTTAATCATTAATATCACTTATCTTATAAGTGATTATATATTTAAGCCTTTCGGTCTTTTTGTGATAAGTGGCAATCTGAGCCTAAACCTCCGGTTGCGGTCGGAGCACTAAACTCAGTTCCTTATCCTCTTAAAACCATTCTGATTATGAATTAGGGTTGCCAAATTTATTTTTGTATACCTCAGCAACCGAATGAGCTAGTTCAGTTTCTCCTTTGCCGAGATGGGATAGTATCCACTGAAATTCCTCCTCCCCAGCCTCCCTTTTCTCAAAATACTTTACAAGAAACACCTTCTTCATCTCAGTTTCGCTCTCTCCTGTATTTTTTGAGAAACTTGAAACTGAGTTGAGCATAACTATCACGTCATGCAACCTGCTGAATTTGGAGGAATTGGCAACAGTGCTGTTGTCAACCATCCCCCCATCCAGAGTAAGGTTCTGTCCTATCAGATGTCCATGAGATTTGTTGAGGTTGTGTATTTTCGCTAGATTATCTGCCTGCCTTTCAACCCACCATGAGGCGTATTTGTGCAAACTCATTCCATTGTGAGCAGCGAATTTCTCAAAATCCTCCCTCTCCGCTTCATCAATTCTCATCAGCTCTGAGAAACCCCGTATATACAAAACTGGCTGAAAGTTTTTGGGCAGAACTCCCCTCCTCCTAAGCTCCTCAACCCCCGCTTTCTCCCCATCTCCCATTATCACTTCTTTTATCTCTATTATTGCAACCGGTGCAGAAGTTTTTATTCCATTTTTTATGAAAAGATTGCTCACCTCCCAATCCGCTTTTGCATTCTCAAGGTTCGCCAAACCCCAAACTCTCGGTCCGTATTTTTCAACAGGCTGCTCCCCTGCGTGAACGCTTTTTTGCGGCATTCCGACTCCCTTAATTTCAACATAGTTGTAGATATTTCCGTAGATGTCTCCAAATTTCAGGTTGAAGGAAAGCGACCTTCCATGGCCGGGTAAGCCAAGCATCCTTGCATCTTCACTTACATTTCTCCCTTTCCAATCAACAAATACAGAGAGATTTTTCTCAATATCCTCCTTTTTTATTGGAAAGTTTTTGAAAAGTTCCTCATTGAACATAACAAGCTGTCCTTTGACTTTGGCAACTTTCTCCTCAAAAAAATCGCCAGATAGCTTTGACATCGGCAGTGGCCTTACCTCCCGTATAGCATCAGGTATATCCTTCTCAGCCAGCTTATGCGTCATATTTTAATTTTTGTTTTGCGCAATATAAATACCAAGTGGTTGGGATGGGGGAAGCGGTTAAACAATGGGAGAGGAGAGCTCTGTCAAAAGGGGATGTTTGGAGGGAGATGCTCCACCCTTACTTTCTGAGCGAGGATAGGGAAACAACAGAGAAAGTTGTGGGGGAGCTGAAGAGAGTCTCATCCATCCTTGAAAACAGATTTGGGGATAATTTCATTGGAATGTCCCTTGCTGGAAGCAGAGCGAAGGGGTATGCCAGAGGAACCGGGGGGAGGAGGGGAAGTGATTTTGATGTGCTTGTTTTCTTCAAGGAAATTGGGAGGGATGGGGTTGAGGAGTTCAATGAAATTATGCTGAAAAACCTTGAGAGCAAGGTGCTGATGGAGCTTGAAATTCACGGGTTTGAGCTGTCAAAAACAATTCGGGATTTGAGAGTTGGAAGAGTGAATGAAAAGGAGATGGCTGCTTATTTCATGGGTGAACCAGTAAGCGGGGAGAAAAAGCTCGTCGAGGCGAGATGGGAGATAGTAAGGGAAATTTCAAAGAAGCCTGAAGCAAAGGAGATATGGAGTAAGGTTGTTTCGTGGCATGTTGAAAGTGAGGTTATGCTTCCCGAAAAACCGGAGAAGCTTGGTTTGAGCAAGGAGGAGATTGAGGCAATCAACCAGGAGAGAAAGAAAAGATTCTCCCTCCCCAGCTTGGATGTTGTAAGGGAGCAGCTAAAAAAGAATGAGCTATGAACTTTCTATTTTTGCAGGAGCACCTAGAAACAACCGAGAGTCATCAGGTTTTTTCATTGAGTTGAATTCATGCAGTCTCTTGATGATTGTTGCGGATTCGCTTACTGCTGTTGCTGTCTCCTCCGAATTTCTTGGGAAAACCTCTATTTCAACAATCACCTTATCTTTTGAAAACTCCCCAAGAGCTCTCCTCAGCCAGTGGTATGTTGCGCTGTCCTCTTTCTTCTTTTCGCTCAGCTTTTTGTCAAGAGCCTCAAGCGAGATTTTTCGGATTCCTTCTGCATGAAGCTCTTCAATCAATTTTGAAACGGAACGCTCAATCTCCCCTGGGAATTTGTTAACGCATGCAATATCCTTGCAGAGCGCAGTTGCCTCGAGAAGTTGAGGGCTGAGCACGTTGACGACTGGTTTAAAACCACCTTTCTCCGACTTCTCAAGCCTGAGCTCCTTTGCGGACTCCGGAGTTCTGCAGTTCACGCACACAACCATGTTTGCATTTACATACGTTGCATGGTTCAGCGCAAAAATCAGGTTTCTTGTCCTTCCCTCAACAGTATTCGCAGCAGAGTTATGCATAATAGAGAAGTTGGCGCGCAGTTCTTCTGAAAGCTTCTTCGCGAACTCCTTATTCTCAGATGAGCTGATGCTCACCATTGTTTTATACTCCTCTTGTTTTTTCTGCACCACCACCATGAATTATTTGCTCATCGCGAATATTTATTCTTTTGCAGCCAACTCAGCAGAAAAGGTTATTTAGCTTTGATGAGAGATACTGGTGTGGTGGGATGGTTTCCCTTACCTTATACGGAGGAGTAAACGAGATTGGGGGGAATAAGATTCTCATTGAGGACAGAGGAAGCAGGATATTTCTTGACTTTGGACAGTCTTTCTCCTTATTGGATGACTACTTCGTTCCAGAAGTGTATCTGACACCAAGGGAGAGGTTTGGGTTGCGGGATTATTTTGAGTTCAACCTCGTCCCAAAGCTGAAAGGCTTGTATTCAAAGGAAGCAATCCAAAGAACTGACCTTCCTTACTCCGAGCCTGAGTTTGACGCTGTTTTTATATCGCACGCCCATTTTGACCATGTTGCCCACCTTCAGTATCTGCATGAGAGGATACCGGTTTACATGGGCGAGGCAACAAAGATGATTGCTGAAAGCACCGAGATTACAACAAAAAACAAGATGCTTCCAGAAGGTGATATCAGAACATTCAGGAGTGGAAGGAGAATTTCGGTTGGCGGTTTAACCGTCACCCCAATTCACGTTGATCACTCTGTTCCAGGGGCGTATGGTTTCATTGTTGAAACTTCTGAAGGAGCGGTTGTGTATACTGGTGATTTCAGGTTGCACGGCCCGAAAGGTGTTATGAGCAGGGAGTTTGTTGAAAAAGCAAAGGAGATGGAACCGGAAGCTTTGATTATTGAGGGAACAAGAGTTCTCCCAGAGGAGAAAAGAAGGAATTTTTCAGAGGAGATGGTTTACTCGGAAAGCAAGAGAATTGTTTCTGAAACTGATGCGTTTGTTATGACGATGAGATACCCAAAGGATTTGGATAGGTTTATGACTTTTTACAGGGTTGCGAAGGAGTGCGGAAGGGAGCTGGTTGTTTCGATGAAAACAGCCCATCTTTTAATTGCGCTTCAGAAGGATGAGAGGCTGAAGCTCCCAGACCCGAGGAGGAGTTCGGTGGTGAGAATTTATGGGAGGGAGCTGAGGAGGTATGAGGGGTGGATGAAGGAGCTGATGGAGGATGCAGTTGACTGTTCCTACGTTGCGGAAAACCAGAGGAATGTGATGCTGGAGCTTGATTTGTGGTGTCTTCCTGAGTTAATAGACATACAGCCAAAAAGAGGGGAGTGTATTCATTCAATGAGCGAACCTTTTGAAGAGGATCCGATTTCCCAGGTTTCTGATGAAGTTTTCTGCAATTGGTGCAAGCATTTCAATTTGAATAACCATCAGCTGCATGCAAGTGGGCATGCAAGCAGAGGGGAAATTTTTGAAATTATAAGAGAGATAAATGCGGGTAAAATTTTGCCAATTCACACTACGGGAGTTGAGCTTTTCAGAAAGGAGTTCAAAATAGAAAATATTGAGAAGGGAAGAAAAATAGAGCTTTAACTTCAGATTCTGTCTGCAATTCCCTGCCAGTTCACTATATTCCAGAATGCATCCACAAACTTCGCCCTGTCATTCTTGTAATCAATGTAATAAGCATGCTCAAAAACATCAAGCACCATCAGAATTTTGAAGGTTGGGTAGATATTGAGATTGTGTTTTTCAATCTGCATGATAATTGGTTTTTGTGTTTCCTTGCACAAGCTCAGCGCAGCCCAGCCAGAACCTTCAACTGAAATTGCAGTTTGAGAGAATTCCTTTTTGAATCTGTCAAAACTTCCAAACTCCTTTTCTATAATATCCGCAAGCTCCCCGCCTGGCTTTTCGCTTTTGGAGGGTGGAGTGAGAGTTTCCCAGAAGATTGAATGAAGGATATGCCCTCCAATGTTAAAGGAAAGTTCCTTGAGAGTTGATTTCATATCTATATCTGCTCCTTCCTTTCTCGCTTTCTCAAGCTTAGCGAGGAGGGAGTTTGCGCCGTTTACATATGCTTGGTGGTGCTTCTGGTGGTGCACTCTCAGCTGCTCCTCTGAGATATACGGAGCAAGCTCATTGTAATTATAACTCAGTTTGGGGAGGGAGTAAGGGTCCATAAGTTCACCTCGCTCATTTATTATGGTGGAGTTTATTTAAAGCTTTTTATTAATGGCAATAACCTTGAGTATAGTTAGTGTATTATGGTAAAATTTTAAATTTTCAATATCGGTAAAATGCGGGAATTTTAAAAAATCGTTTGAAGTAAGAAAGAATTGGAAAAACCTCTTGCTAACCGAAAAGTATTTATATAAGTTATTGCCTATCATTTTAAAAGGTTTTGCTCTTTTTCCGAGGTGAACAAAGAGCTTAGAAAACCAAATCGGATGTGATTTTGTGGTTGAGAAGGGCAAGCATAGCCCATCTAAAATAAGGGGTGTTGAAATGGAGGAAAAATGCCCGGAATGCGGGAGCAAAAGGTTGACAAGGGACTATGAAAGGGGAGAGCTCGTCTGCGCAGACTGTGGTTTGATAGTAGCGGAGAACATAGTCGACTCTGGACCGGAGTGGAGAGCTTTTGATGCAGAGCAGAGGGAGAAAAGGGCAAGAGGAGGGGCACCAGTGAAATACATGAGACCAAATAAAGGTTTGGTGACGGAAATTGACCAGTATAACAGGGATATACGAGGGGCAAAAATTCCATCAAAGAAGCAAGCACAGCTTTACAGGATGAGGAAGTGGCATAAAAGAGCAAGCATTGCTTCCTCAATGGAGAGAAACTTGGCAATTGCCCTAAGCGAGCTGGATAGGATTGCTTCTTACTTGGGTTTGCCTGAAAGCATAAGGGAGTCCTCAGCTCTGCTTTACAGAAAGTGCATAGAGAAAGGTTTGATAAGGGGAAGGTTGATTGAAAGCGTTGTCTCCGCAGTTCTCTACGCAGTGTGCAGAACGTATGGGATACCGAGAACTTTGGATGAAATTTCCGAAATCTCTGGGGTGGAGAAGAAGGAGATTGGCCGAACCTACAGGTTTATAACACACGAGCTCGGGTTGAAGGTTCCTCTCACAGACCCAACCCACTACGTGCCAAGGTTCACCGCAGCTCTGAAGCTTTCTGGACAGGTTCAAGAGAAAGCAATAAACCTGCTCAGGAAGGCAATAAAGAAAGGGCTGATTTCTGGAAGAGGCCCAACAGGAGTTGCAGCTGCTGCGGTGTACATAGCAAGCGCGATGGTTGGGGAGAGGAGAACGCAGAAGGAAGTTGCAGACGTTGCAGGGGTTACAGAGGTTACAATAAGAAACAGATACAGGGAGTTGAAGAAGGAGCTCGGCCTGAAAATAGCGCTCTAGGAGCGCTATTCCCCTCTTTTTATTTTTAAATTAATATAAACTGGTTAGTATAACTATGGCAAAGCTAAAAACACTTATTGGGAGAGAAGCTGTTGTGATTTGGAGAAATGCAGTGATGCTTCTTCTCATATTATTCCTCCCAGTTGCGCTTGGCTTGGTTTTTGCAACATTCAAAGAGGTAATTCCAAAAAGCACTCCTGCTTCTGTGATTCCGGAAACTCCGGAAGTTTCAGAAGCGGATATGAGGTTTGCCACATACAGCATTCTCTCCCACTTCTGCTCCCCTTCAATAGATTCAAGGGAGGATGCGTTCAGAAAGCTGAGCCGGGAGGAGAGCTATTTCGTTGTTTCGGTTCCTGCTGGAATGAGGGAGGGAAAAGGGGTTGTGAGGGTGTATGTGGATAGCTCTCTCACCCCGCTTGCAGAAGTTTCTGATTATGTTGTTGAAGTTTTAAAGTACGAGCTTGGGCAGGTTGGGTTTCATACAGAGATAGTTGTTGAGAAAGTTGGGAGGAGAGTGATGCCAATTGAGTATTTTGCTCCAGGAGTGGTGCTGCTTGTGCTTTCAATAGCAGGGTTGCTTGTTATTCCTTTCAGCACTGTTAAGGAGCAGGAGGTTATCCCTCGAGTTTTATCATCAGTTTCCATAGCTCAGTTTATAACAAGCAAGCTGATTTTCTCGCTTCTGCTTGCATTGTTGCAGGTTGCAATATTTTTCATTACAGAAAGCGTGCTTGAGCTTCCAGTGATGAGCATCAACCCGCTTTCCGTGTTCATTTTTTTCATAACTTCGCTTGCGCTGACTTCAAGTGGTTTGTTGGTTGTGTTTGCGATGAAGCTTTCGAATGTTTCCCGTCACGTTTGCTCTTTGATTTTTGGAGTTGTTGTTGCATTCTCTGGCACTTTATACCCGCCAGGGTTTCTCCCCACGTATCTCCAACAAATTCCAAAGGTTATTCCAACGTATTACGCGCTCACTCTCCTGCGCAGCTTTGGTGTGAAGGGAGCAGAAGCAGGAATTTTTATGGACTATATGTTAATTGTTGCTCTGTGGTTCATCCTATCATTCATTTTGCTTTATTACTTTGTGAGGAGGTTCAGAGATGGGTGAGGTTGTTATTCAGGGAGTGAGCAGGTGCTTTGGGAGGAAGGATGCAGTGAGAGAGGTTTCTCTGAGAATACCTTCTGGCTGTGTTTTCTGCATAGCTGGCCCGAATGGAAGCGGCAAAACAACTCTGCTCAACATCCTCGCCGGAGTTCTCAAACAAACAGAGGGGAGGTTTGAAGTGAAAGGCAGCGTTGGTTATGCTTACCAGCACCCTAAGCTGTGGGAGGAGCTTACCGTGAAGGAGAATATTCTGTTTTTTTCAAATTTAGCGGAACGCGGTGATGAGGAATGGGTGAAAAAGGTGATTGAGGAGATGGGGCTGGGGGGGCTGTTGGATGAGAATGTTGGCGAGTTATCCTCAGGAACGAGAAAGAGGGTTGAGGTTGCAGTTGGAATTCTCTCCAACCCAGATGTGATTCTTCTCGATGAGCCAACAGCAGGGTTGGATGCAGAAGCGAAGAGAAGGGTTATTGAGATTATAAAATTCTTCAAAAAAGAAGGGAAAACGGTTATAATCACAACACATCAGCTTGAGGATTTTGGAGGAGTTTGTGATAGGTTGGCTGTGTTAAATGAAGGGAGGGTGGTTTCTGAGAGAGATGTAAGGGGGTTAGGAAGGGAGGAGCTTATGCGCATCTATACGGGAAGTATGGGAAAGGTTAAATAAGAATGCAGTGAATATGATGTATATGAGAGGTTTGTTTGTTGGGAGGTTTCAGCCTTTTCATAATGGACATATGAAGGCTGTGGAATGGATACTGAGAAGATGTGATGAGCTTGTGATAGCAGTGGGAAGCACTCAGCATTCGTTTCACAGAACGGATGTTTTCACAGCAGGTGAAAGAGTTGAGATGATAAGGAGGGCGCTGAAAGCAAGAAAGCTCGATGAGAGATGCATCATCATACCTGTTTCAGATATAAACAATAACGCGCTGTGGGTGAGCCATCTCACCTCTCTCTGTCCGGATTTTGATGTTGTTTTCTCAAACAACCCTCTTGTGAAGCTGCTTTTCTCAAAAGCTGGGAAGGAAGTTGTTGAGGTTCCAATGTTTGAAAGAAAAAGATGTGACGGCACGTATGTGAGGAAGCTGATGACGAAGGGGGGGAAATGGAGGGAGCTGGTTCCAAAGGAGGTTGCAGAGTTTATAGATGAAAAAGAAGGTGTTGAGAGATTGAGGTGTGTTTTAAAGGAGGATAAGTATGGGGTGGTGAATTGAAAATTGCTTACTTTGTTTGGGAATACCCACCGAGGCTTATTGGTGGGTTAGGGACGTATGCGATGGAGATAACAAAGAAATTTGATGAGATGGGACACCGGCTGGTGATATTCACAATGAACGATGGGGAGAAGCTTCCCACAAAGGAGGAGAGGAACAACATAACAATTCATCGCCCCTTGCTTGCGGATGCTACGCCAGTGCTTCCAACGTTTGTGGATGAGGAGATAAAGAGATGGGGGCCTGGTTTAAAGTTCTTTTCAGATATATTGACGTATAATTTTCTGTCCGCAAACAAATTTTCAAATGAAGTTGCAAGAAAGGAGGAGTTTGATTTAGTTGTTTGTCATGATTGGCTTTCTGCAATTGCTGGGGTAGTTGCAAAGAACAACACAAAGAAACCAATGGTTTTCCATGTTCACTCAACTGAGTTTGGAAGGAGTGGCGGAGGGGGTTCAGAGACGATAAGAGAGTTGGAGTTTTCAACTGCAAACTATGCCGATAGGATAATTACCGTCAGCTCTGCAATGAGGGAGGAGTTACATAGATTGCATTTCCCAGCAGAGAAGATAAGGGTTTGCTGGAATGGGGTAGACGAGAAGAAGTATGATGCAAGCAGATTCAGCAAGCAACAAATTGAGGAGTATAAATCAAAAATTGGAGTGAAAGAAGATGGGAAGATAATTCTTTTCACAGGGAGACTTACCTGGGTGAAAGGAGTTAACACTCTTGTGAGCGCAATGCCTGAGATATTGAAAGGATGTCCAGATGCGAAGCTGGTTATACTAGGAAGGGGAGAAATGGCGGATGAGCTGAAAGTGCTTGCAAGACAGCTCAATATAAGCGAGAGAGTGCTGATGATTGACAGGTGGGTTGATGAGGAGGAGAGGCTTCTGCTTTATGCAGCAAGCTACATGGTATGCGCTCCCTCAAGGTATGAACCATTTGGAATTGTTTCGCTTGAGGGAATGAGCATGAAGAAGCCCGTGCTTGTTGGAAGAGGTGGGTTGAGGGAAGCAGTGGTGGATGGGGAGACTGGGTTCTACTGTGAGCCGGATGACCCGCACGACATTGCAGTGAAAGCATTGAAACTCCTGAATGACCCTGAGCTTGCAAGGAAGTTTGGGGAGAATGGAAGGGAGAGGGTGCTGAACCACTTCACATGGGATAAGATTGCAAAGGATACAATAGAGATATACCAAAGCTTGGTAGGCAACAAAAGGTGAGTTTGTGGAGAGAGAGGAATCGTGCAGGTTTGGAAAGAGTCTGCTCTGCCCAAAATGCAAAAGAGTGAGCAATTTTGATTTTGCAACAGATATCATTATGGATTATTTTATTGTGGATGCGGTATGCCCTTCATGCGGAAAGGAATTCACCGCAACCCTGGACAGCCTGCCAGATTTGAAAACTGCAAAGAGAAAGACTGAGAGGGATGAAGTGAGGGAATCGTGCAGGATGGGCAAATCATTCATCTGTTCCTCATGCGGCACTCCGCTTGATTTTGATTTTGTGACTGATGCAACTGTTAAAGATTTGAATATTGCTGGCTTTTGCCCCCGGTGTTCTGCTGATATATTCATAACCCTTGATTCTTTTTTGAACAACCGAAGTGTGCTTGTATACACCGAGGAGGAACGGCTGAAGAAGAAAGAGGAGGAGAAGGTTGTAAAAGCAGGCAAGAAGCCCAGAAAGGTTGAAAAACTGGATTATATAAGATGAAAAGTATGGAGATGCCAGAAATTTTTCGGAATTTGAAGAGAGGAATGGGAATTGCTGGAATATTTTTTGGAGTGATTGGGGTAGTTGTTTGCATCGCGCTGTATTTCATTATTTCGCCAGTAATTGACAGGGTTGAAGCGAATGCCGTTCTGACAATGGAGCATGCTTCAACCGCTGTTGGAAGCGTGTCTGACTCCATGCGTTATGAAGCCGAGAGTTTATCTTCTATGGGAAGAACCTACCAGAATATATCGGAAGGTTTGGGGATGGTTGAAGGTGGGTTTGACGAGCTTGCCTCTTCCCTCAGAGCTGTTTCAAGAGAGCTTGGCGGGAGCAGTCTGATATCAGAAAACACTCTCAGAAAATTCAACAGCTCAGCTGATGAGTTCTCAGCTGCTTCATCCAATTTCAAAAATGCAAAAGCATCATTCTCCGCTCTTTCAAACTCTGCAGCAAGAATGTCTTCAGAAATCAACTCAACCATAAGCAGTTTGACTTCTGTTAAAAATGATGTGGAAGAAGCAAAAGAAAGCGTGAGAAGAGTTTTCTGGGGTTTGAGAGCTGCTCTTCTGCTTGGAACAATAGCTGCCGTTCTTATTTTTCTGATATTAATTTGCTACTCAGCAGGGATGCTTCTCTAATCAGCGGACAATCTCCCCAATTGCAAAGGTTCTTCTCAGCGTTGTTATCCTCACTTTCAGTTTCTCTCCAACTTTCGCATTTGGGACGTATATCACAAATCCCTCATAATGCGCTATCCCATCTCCCTTGCTTCCCTGTGCGTCTATTGTAACCTCATACTCCTTCCCCTCTTCAACAGGGGCAGTCATGGGAATTCCTTTCATCCACCCACCTCATACCTCCTCAGCAACTTCCTTCCCGAGCTCAAGCCCAGCAACAACTTCTGGGAGCACAACTACATGCGCTCCAGCTCGGTGCATCTTTGTCACAACTTCCTCTGAAACTGCACGTGTTGCAATTACTAAATTCGGGTTGAGCTCTCTTGCCGTAAGCGTGATATAAAGATTTTTTGTGTCATTCCCAAGAGCAGCTATTAAACCAGCAGCTCTTTCAATTCCGGCAAGCTTCAGAACTTTTGAGTGGGTTGCATCTCCCTGAACAACAGGAACTCCTTTCTCTCTTAAAAGTTTTGCAACTCTTGGATCCCTATCAACAACCACGTAAGCCAATGTGTGATTTTCAAGTATTTCACATGCTTTTTCCCCAACTTTTCCATAACCGCATACAATTATGTGATCGTTTAACGCATCTATCTTTCTCTTTATTTCCCTCTGCTGCACATCAATCTTTGAAAGTATGTTCACAAATTTTGCGGTTATGAATGTAACCAATATTAGGTATGCCAGCCCGTTTATGAAAGTGAACAACTGCACTGTCCAGAGAGTGTAGAAATGAGGCACATCAAGCACAAACCCAGGCACACTGAATATAGTTGCAGCAGTCCAGTAAAGTGCAATTGAGGGTTCAACGTTGCTCACAAAAACTAAAGTTAAAAAGGAAAGAAGGAAGATTGTAGTTATCACAAACGCAATTATGTGCTCCAGCTTCCACCTGAAACGCATCCTCACACCTTCAAAGTTTTTACTTTCAGCTTCCGCCTCACCATCTCCTTCCCAAGCTCAACACCACCAACAATTTCAGGAAGCACAACAATTTCAGCTCCAGCTCGGTGCATCTTTGTCACAACTTCCTCTGAAACTGCACGTGTTGCAATTACTAAATTCGGGTTGAGCTCCTTTGCTGTGAGAATGACAAAGAGGTTGTTTGTGTCGTTTGAAAAGGTTGTGACAAGCGCTTTCGCTTTCTCGATACCAGCCATTTTCAGAATTCGTGAGTGGGTTGCATCCCCCTCAATTACGTGCATTCCCATCTCTCTGAGAAGCTTTGCGATTCCTGGTTCCTGCTCTATTACAACATAATCCTTCTTTGATTGTTCAAGAACCTCACAAACCTTCTCGCCTATCTTTCCATAACCGCACACAACAACATGTCCTTCGGGTAATTTCTTCATAAGCTCACAATACAATAGAATTTAATATTCTGGTTTATAATCTCTTTTGTTTAAAACATTTTGCATAGGTGCTTTTATGGAGTGGCACTCGATGAGCGTTAGAGAGGTTCTCTCAAAACTTGAAACTTCTGAGGAAGGGCTGTCGGAGGAGGAGGCAAGAAAGAGGCTTGAGAAGTTCGGGTTTAATGAGCTGAAGGAGATGAGGAGGGAGTCTCCTCTTCAGATGTTCCTTGAGCAGTTCAAGGATATGCTGATAATCATACTGATAGTTGCGGCAGTTATTGCAGCGCTTCTTGGGGAGATTGTTGATGCGTTTGCAATTCTTGTGATAGTTGTTTTAAACGCAATCCTTGGCTTCGTGCAGGAGTATAGAGCTGAAAAAGCTTTGGAAGCTTTGAAACAGCTTGCAGCTCCACAAGCAAGAGTGCTGAGAGGAGGAAAGGAGATGAGAATTCCTGCAAAGGAGCTCGTCCCAGGAGATATTCTTCTCATTGAAAGTGGGGACAAGCTTAGCGCTGATGCAAGGTTGATTCATGCAGTGGATATAAAAGTTGATGAAAGCTCCCTCACAGGTGAATCCACACCTGTTGAAAAGGATACGGCGCCGGTGAAGAAGGATGCGCAGGTTGCTGAAAGAAAGAATATGCTTTTCATGGGGACTGCAGTCACTTATGGGAGAGGAAAAGCGGTTATTGTTGAAACTGGAATGAACACGCAAATTGGGAAAATTGCAGAGATAATTCAGGTGACTGAGGAGGAGCTAACTCCTCTCCAGAAAAGGCTTGAGAAGTTTGGGGAGCAGGTTGGAATTGGAATACTGATAATCTGCGGAATTGTATTCATCAGCGAAATTCTTGAAAGCTCTGATTTAATGAGGATGATTTACTCCATGAAAATTATGGAGTTTCTCGGAAGCCCTCATTTAATAGAGCTTTTTCTCATCTCTGTAAGCCTTGCGGTTGCAGCAATTCCAGAGGGTTTGCCTGCGGTGATTACAATAACTCTTGCGATGGGTTTGCAGAGAATGGTGAAAAGAAACTCAATTGTCAGGAAGCTGCATGCTGTTGAAACCCTTGGCTCAACTGGGATAATCTGCTCGGATAAGACAGGGACATTGACGAGAAGCGAGATGACTGTGAGGAGAGTTTATGTTGACGGAGAGTTCATTGAGGTAACTGGACAGGGGTATGAGCCGAAGGGGGAGTTCAAAAAAGACGACAGCAGAATAAACCCGAAGAAGGAAGCGGATTTATCCCTTCTTCTTAGAATAGGGGCGTTGTGCAACAACTCCCATCTTGAGGATGGGAGAGGATGGAAGGTTGTTGGGGATCCAACTGAAGGCGCGTTGGTTGTCACAGCGGAGAAGGCTGGCTTCTCCCATGAAGAGTTGAAGAAGGAATACCCAAGGGTGGAGGAGATTCCATTTGACTCTGAGAGAAAGAGGATGACAACAATTCATAAAACTCCGGAGAAGGAGATGCACGCCTACATGAAAGGAGCATGCGAGGTTGTTCTGGAAAGATGTTCGCATTTCATTGAAAACGGAAAAATCAAAAAACTCACTCCTGAAGTGAAGAAAGAGATTCTGAAAAGAAACTCGGAGATGGCGGAGGATGCTCTGAGGGTTCTTGCGTTTGCGTATAGAAAGCTCACCCCCAGAAACTACTCGCCTGAAAGAGTTGAGAGGGAGATGGTTTTTGTTGGTTTGATGGGAATGATGGATCCTCCAAGGGAGGAGGTTTATGAAGCAGTGAGAAAATGTGAAAGCGCTGGAATGAGAGTGGTGATGATTACTGGAGACCATAAGATAACGGCTGTTGCTGTTGCAAGAGAGCTTGGGATAATGAAGAAAGATTCCAAAGTGCTTACCGGGGAGGAGTTGGATAAACTTGGTGAAAAGGGGTTGGAGAAAATTGTGGATAAGGTTGCTGTTTACGCAAGAGTTTCACCGCAGCATAAAATAATGATTGTGAAAGCATTGAAGGCAAAGGGGCACATCGTTGCGATGACAGGGGATGGGGTGAACGATGCGCCTGCTTTGAAGATGGCGGATATTGGAATTGCGATGGGGATAACGGGAACAGATGTTTCAAAGGAAGCCAGCGATATGATTTTGGTTGATGATAATTTTGCGTCCATTGTTGCTGCAATTGAGGAGGGCAGAGGCATATTCGACAATATTAAGAAATTCATAAGGTATCTGCTCTCCTGCAATGCTGGAGAGGTTTTAACAATTTTCTTCGCTCCCTTCCTGAACCTTCCAATTCCTTTGCTTCCTCCCCAAATTCTGATGATGAATTTGGTAACCGATGGGTTGCCTGCGCTCGCTTTGGGGGTAGAGCCAACAAACCCAAAGATTATGGAAAGGCCTCCAAGAGACCCTGAGGAGGATATACTGAAGCCGATGATTCCAGACATTGTGATGGTTGGTTTCTTAACCTCTTTTGGAACTCTGTTGATTTTCAGCCAGTATTATGAAGGCAGCCCGTGCAATCTGGATATTGCGAGGACTGCTGCGTTCACCACAATTGTGATGTTTGAGCTGTTTGTTGCATTCGCGTGCAGGAGCAGCACCAGAACGCTTGCTGAAGCAGGAGTTTTCTCAAACCGCTCTTTAATTCTTGCGGTTGCTTCATCAGTTGTGCTGCAGCTCGCAGTTATCTACATAGCTCCTCTGCAAGCAATTTTCAACACTGTGCCGCTTTCTTTGGAGGATTGGGTGAGGATAATTATCATTTCAAGCACAGCGTTCTTTGCGATGGAGCTTGTGAAAGTGCTGAAAAGAAGAAAGCGCTGATTTGGGAGCAATTTGGGTAAGAAAATGTTATCTCATTCCAAGCAATCTTTTCACTTCATCCGGTGCTTCAAAAAATAAATCAAGTGTTTTGCCACTGCTTCCCTCTGATAACTCAAGCTCAACATCCTGAAATTTTGAATTCTTCACATACTCATATCTTCCCTCTTTTAGAAAAACAGCATATGGAATTCCTCTTCCCTTCACAACTTCATAATCATGCCCCGCTTCCCTTGGGACAAGCCCTGCAACAACCGCCCCTTTCCTCCCGCAGTATAAACGATGGATAGAGGTTGGCGAAACGAGCACCTCATCCCCCTCTTCCATGTGGATAACCGTCATCTTCCGCCTCTGCTCCTCATACGAAACAAGGAATGCCTCGCCTGCAAGAAGGGTGTAGAGCTCGCTGAATCCTTTTTCGTGTCTGTGCCCATACGTGAAAAAAAGCTCACCAGAGCCAGAAGTGGAAATTACACCGTGATTCAAAACAGTCACATCGCAATTCACCCCTGTTTTTTCAGAAAACTCCTTTATTCTTGGAATTGTTTTCCACAGATTGTAAACTTCGTATATTACAACATCCCCCTGTTTTTTCAGAAGCTCCCTTGCATCCTTTAAACTGAAAACAACCTCATCCTCAATCAGCCTGCTTAAACTTCTCCTCCAGCCAACTGCATTCTCATAGTTGATTGCGTAGTTCTTACCTTCTTCATTTATCTCTATTCCCAATTCCATGTGAGTAGATTCAACTCTTTAGAATATAAAACTTATCTGAAAGAGAGATGGGCCCGGTGCGATTTGAACGCACGACCCCCCGGTTATCAGCCGAGTGCTCCAACCAGCCTTTTAGCCTTGTATTATTTAACATACAAGAAAGCTACGGGCCCTTCTAAATAATTCTGCATCAATATATTTAAATGCCTTAACTCCATTACTACATAGGTGGTATTTATGGCGGGAAAAACTACTTTCAGTCTGATAAAGGCGGATATCGGGAGCTATGCGGGCCACTCCATGGTGCATGAGGAAACTCTCAAAGTTGCGGAGAGGAAGCTTGAGAAAGCAAAAAAAGCTGGTTTGATAATTGACTTCAGAGTAACTCACTGCGGTGATGATACTGAATTGATAATGACGCACAAGCACGGGGTGGATAACCCAAAAATACACAAGCTGGCGTGGGATACGTTTGTTGAGTGCGCCAACCTTGCGAAGAAGATGCATCTTTACGGCGCAGGGCAGGATTTGCTGAAGGATGCTTTTTCAGGCAATGTGAGGGGGATGGGGCCTGGCAGCGCAGAGATGGAGTTCACGGAAAGGAAGGCGGAGCCGATAATTGCGTTTATGATGGACAAAACAGAGCCAGGCGCGTTCAACCTCCCAATATATAAAATATTTGCAGACCCGTTCAACACAGCTGGTTTGGTGATAGACCCATCAGTTCACAATGGGTTTGTGTTTGAGATATGGGATATAATGGAGCACAAGAAAGTGATGATGAAAACTCCTGAGGAGATGTATGATATACTTGCATTGATTGGCGCGAAGGGGAGGTATGTGATAAAAAGGGTGTTTCCAAAGCCAGGTGGAAAGCTTCCTGCGGATGAGCCTGTTGCGTGCATCAGCACTGACAAACTTTATCAGATTGCAGGGGAGTATGTGGGGAAGGATGACCCGTGTGGTGTGGTCCGAGCCCAGTCAGGCTTGCCCGCAGTTGGAGAGGTTTTGGAAGGGTTCAGCTTCCCGCATCTGGTTTCTGGGTGGATGAGAGGCTCTCATAATGGTCCTTTGATGCCTGTTGGGGTGAAGGATGCGAAGTGCACTCGTTTTGATGGACCGCCAAGGTTGGTTGCTTTGGGCTTCCAGCTCGCGGATGGAGAGCTTATAGGACCGAACGATATGTTTGATGACCCAGCGTATGATTATAATAGATGGAGAGCTGCGGAGATTGCAGATTATATGAGAAGGCACGGCCCATTTGAGCCACACAGGCTTCCACGCGAGGAGATGGAGTACACAACCCTGCCAAATGTTTTGAAGAAACTTGAGGGAAGGTTCATAAAACTATGAAACCTGAAGCTCAAGTTTGAAGAATTTCATTGACAGCAATGCAAGTATTATGCATACGTCAAATATTATATTTCCACCTAGCGCGTGAAATACCTGAAGGGCAAGAGACAAACCAGAGTAATACCAGAGAAGCAACACCACAACAATTCTGAGCACATCCAAAATCCACCCTCCAACAATCCAGCCAAAAAGCCAAAGTAGTTTGAACTTCAGCTCTCCTTTTGCAACGTAAGCAAAGGGAAGGAGGAAGCAGAAGAGGGAGATGAATGTGCTGAGTGGAACGCATTCGGGCACAACTTCAAGTGAAAGGAGTGAACCGGAGTAAAAGACATTTCCGTCCCTCTCTATTGAAAGCCCGCTGATTGAGATTGGAAGGAAAACAAAATCGGTTGTGAAGTTTGTTATTGCAGTTTGAGTGAATAGAAGGGGTTGGAAGAGAGGTGTCCAGAGAAGGAATAGGTATGCAAGAGGGAAGAGCAGCTTTTCAAGCGTTGGAGTGCTGAAGAAGAGCAGAATACAGCTTGCAACAAACAGAGGGAGCGAGAGGATGTCAAATCCAAAGTTTGGAAGGAAGCTTGAAGCGTATAACAACAGAGCAGCCGAAATCAGAAAAGCTGAGCCAAGCGCCAGCTTTCCAACATCTCTTTCAACTGAAAGGTGTTTTCTGTAGAAGAAAATAAGGAGTATTAGGAACATTGGCGGAATTATAATCTGGTAGGAGTAGGGGTCTGCGTCATCAATGTAAAGCTTCAGTTTGGAGAATGTTCTGTAATAAACAACAAAGGTAAATAGAATTAGAAGGAGGAGGGAAAGCAGAATGAAACGGGTGTTTTTCTCTAGTTTTTTTTGTTTTTTCAACATATCACCTTTTGCAAACCTTTTTCTTCGAAAGCATTTGAAGCAGAAAACCAGCTGCGATAAGCAGCAAACCTATAAGGATGAACACCCAACTGTTTCTCCCAAAGAACAGAGCAACCCCACCGAGCACTGCAAAGAAAAGCGGTATTTGAGGGAAAGCTGCAAAGATGCATGGGATGCACATCATGCTGAACGTTGCGGATAAACCTGCAATGAAACCTATTATTATAAGCCGCATATCTAGTTTTTGCTTAGCCTGTTTTTTTGGCATATTGTATATATGGTAGTATATTAAAAATATTCTCTATACAAAAGGTTGGTTATGAGGGAGCTGACAATATTCGCAAAGGATAGGGTGGGGTTGCTTGCGGATATAGCTGAGATGATGGGGAAGAATGGGATAAACATAGAATTTCTGTCTGGTGAGGCAGTTGCGGGAATTGCTGTGCTTCACATGACGTTTTCGGATGAGCTTGCTGCAGCATCTCTGCTTGAGAAAGCTGGTTTTACAGTTATCAGCTCTGAAATTCTTGTGCTGAAAATTCCGAACAAACCAGGCGAAATTGGAAGGATAAGCAGAATGCTTTCAGATGAGGGTATTAACATACAGAACATTTACTTTATGGGGGAGAAGGAGAGGCATGGTTTTTTTGCAGTGAAAGTTGATAGATATGAGGATGCAAAGAAAATTTTGAAAAAGTATGTTTCCAACAGAAAAATAATGGGGATTGGGTAAATTTAATAAAGAGGTTCAACAAAGGTAATTGTATGAAAAAGAAAAAAACAGATAGAGGAAAACTCCGAAGAGTGAAGGAAGAGGTAACCTATGCTGATGAGGAGAGGGTGCCTTCTGGTGTAGAAGGGCTTGACGAGCTGATTGGCGGTGGGTTTGAGAGAAACAGCGTGATACTTGTGTGTGGGGATGCGGGAAGCGGTAAGACAACCCTCACGTTGCAGTTTCTTTACAACGGAGCTGTGAAGTATAATGAACCCGGCATATTCATAACGTTTGAGGAAAGCAAAAAATCCATTTACAAGCATGCACTGCAGTATGGATGGAATTTTAAGGAGCTGGAGGATAGAGGACTTTTTGCTTTGGTTGAGTACAAACCACAACAAATTGCTGAGATAATAAGGGGGGGAAGCAGCACGGTGAAGGATGCGATTGATTCGATAGGCGCGAAGAGACTTGGGATTGATTCGCTCACCTCTTACTCGATGCTGTTCAAAAGCGCGTATGAGGGAAGGGAGGCTGCGCTGGCTCTGTTCAATAGATTGAGGGAGTGGGAGTGCACAAGCATGGTTGTTTCAGAAATAATTCTTCAGTTTGGAAGCAAAAGAGGGGAAGCAGGAGTTGAGTTTCTATCTGATGCAGTTATCCTGCTTTACTATGCAAGACAGCAGGATTTGAAAGTGAGAGCATTGGAGATATTGAAGATGAGGGGCACGAAGCATTCAGATAAAATATGCCCATTCAAATTCAGTGAGAATGGGATTGTGGTTTTCCCGAAGGATTCTGTTTTTGGAAGGCTGTAGTGGTTTCATGAGGGGGCAAACTGCAGTTGAGCTGGTTGTGATACTTGCAGTTTCTCTCCTCATTCTTTTTGTGATAATATCAATTTCATCACAGTATTTAGGGGAGCTTAGCTCATCCAAAGCAATCGCAGAAGCAAGGAGTAGTGTGGATGAGCTTGCAAATGCTGCCAGGCAGGTTTATTACCAGGGAGAAGGGGCGAAACAGCAGGTTTTCATAAAAATTCCTGAGGGAGTTAACCCAGAAAGAACAGGAGTTTTTGAGAGAGCAATAGCAATAAATGTGCTTGGGACTGATGTCGTTGCAACAACTGATTTTGAGGTGAGGGGTAGAATTCCCACCACGCCTGGCGGTTATGCGGTTTGGGTTACGGCAAAGAAAGGTTACGTGCTTATAGGAACCGTGAGCCTTACGGCAGAGCCCAGCGCGGTTTTTCTCCACTTCTTTTCCGAAAATGAAACGCAGTCTTCCAGCACATCGGTTGTTTTAAGAAACGATGGAGAGGTTGAGTTGGATGTGGAGATCAACCTTACGTTTCCAGAAGGAGGTGTGAATGTCTCCCTTTCCAACTCATCTGAAACAAGCTTCCATCTAGTTCCAGGAGAATCAAAAGAGGTTTGGCTGGATGTGGTGGTTGGAAGGAATATTATAGGAAGTTTTGGTGGGGTGCTACGTGCAAACGCAAGCAATGGTGATGAGGTTGCAGTGCCAATTGCGGTGGATGTGACAAGCCAGAGTTGCTTACCTCCATCCTGCCCAGCTGAAGGGGTGAACTGCACGCCCCATTATATGGTAATTGAGACGTTCAACGACACCACTTATACGGTGTTGAAAGATATTTTTGATCCTTCGGAGAATGTGGTTATATCCGGAAGCGGGTGGGAAGCATTCTCCAGAGTAAGCGTGGATATAAAGAACCCTGGCGGGGTGTCTGTTGCTGGCTACCCAAAGCTTGTAGAAGTTGATGGGGAAGGAGTTTTCACGGATACGTGGAATACTGCTGGCAGCGTAGTTGGGGTGTATACAGTAAGGGTGAATGACTCGGCAAAGGAGAGGTTCACAACGTTTAATATAAGCGGGTGTAGGTAGATGAATGAAAGAAAATTCATAGTGATTTTTTTCATCCTTGCGTTATCTGGAGTTGCGTTTGGGAAAACAGTTTACTTCAACATGAGCTGGAGCCCCATCACAATGCCACCATGGCCGTATTATTTTGGGTTTGGGAACTGCTCGTTGGTATATAATGTAAGTTGCGATCCGTATCCAATTGATTTCTATAATACTTTCTCAACCGCGGTTGCCCCTCCAATCAGCACATCAACAAAAGTGGTGCCGTACAACAGCAACACCTATTGTCTGTTTTACCCAGGTAGCTGGATGAACTATACATACTGCAGGACTTCTCCCCCATCTACAACTACTAGAGCAGGGAGGGGTTTTGCAATAGATGAGACAGGAACAATTCCAGCAGGACAGTGGAGAATCAGCGTGAACACAAGCTCAACAACAAGCAACGGAGTTGGATACATTCTGGTTTATGTGTGGAGGATATGCGCTGTGAATGTTGGGCCGAATGGGTATGAGACAGACACGCTGCTATTCAGAGCGCAGGGGACCACGGATGTTGTCACAGCTGGGAACACCATCACAACAATAACCACCACCCAACCAAGCTTCTGGTTTGGAAAGGATGAGTGCTATCTGATTGCGGAATACTTTTTGAATACAAGCGTTGGAAGTGGAGATCCAAGAAGCAATGTGACGCTGGTTGGCGGCATTATGGGCTCAAATCTCACATACCCCACTCCAGTGAATTTGATAAATAACGTCACGCTCAACTCACCAGAAACAGATTTGGTGCTTGACGCAAATCAGACATTCATTATAAACTGCACTCCAAATACGGATGACTCATTGTATGGAATAAACATGAGCTTTGAATACAACACGAGCACGAGTGGGTTCGCAGAAATACCAACAAGCGGAGGGAAGCTAACTGCAAACGCAGGTGCGCAAGCAAACGTGAGGAACGGCACTTCGTATTCAAGAGTGATAACTGCTGTGAGCGGTGATGATTACTATGTAAGGTGCAGAGCATATAACGCGTCTGGCAGCGTTTACTCCATTGCAAGGAAAGTGAGTGTGAAAGAACCTGCCCAAGTTCACATTGCCAATTTCAGAATATACCAAAGCTCGGATATGAGTCAGATAGGGGTTGGAAAGTTGGTGTGCAGCGATTTCTCCTGGCCTCCCTGGTATCTGAACATCTTTGATAATTGGACATGCCCCTCTCTTGCTTTGAATACTCCATACAGGGTGGAGATTAGGGTGTGCAATGACGCGCAGTTTGGAAAGGATGCGAACATCACTGCGGTGGTGCATGGAAACTTGACAGCAGATTATATTGGGGTGATGGGAAGCTGCGCAACTGGGGATGGTAACCTGACTCCGGTGAGCTGCAGCTGGAATGTCAGCGAGAGAAATGGGGTGTATATCAACGCAACGGGCATAACCCTCTCGCCAGGCTCGAACCAGTCAAGGAATGACTCAACCTGCCAGTGGTTTGCGTATAATTTCACTGTTGCTAACCTAAAAAAAGATTCCTCATTTGTTTCCAACATAACCACCCTTGGGGTGACTTCTGGAGCGAATCCAGTTATAAAGAATATAACCATCGGCCTCTCCGCGCAGTCAGCAGTGATTTCAGATTTTAATATTTACCGAAGTTCAAATATGACGCAGCTGGGTGTTGGGGAGAGAGTATGCAATTTTACATCACCCTACGGGAGCAGCCTTCCAGACTCAAACTGCACCAATAAGCTCCTCTCGAGAACGCAGTATAGAGCGGAGATTAGGGTGTGCAACGATAGATATCCTGGATTTGATTTAAAGCTCGTTTCGCTTGTGCATTCTAACCTCAGCGCAGATTATGTTAACATTCTTGGGAGCTGCGCAACTGGGGATGGTAACCTGACTCCGGTGAGCTGCTACTGGAATTCAACAGACAGGGGAATTTATATGGATGCCTCAGCCGCCAACCTCTCCGCAAGCTCAGCGAGAGACGATTCCTCCTGCCAGTGGTTTGCGTATAGTTTTACAACTGGCTCATTGAGAAATGATTCATCAGTCAATTCAAGTATAAGGACAATTGGAGTGAACTACGGGAAGGAAGCAATGGTGGGGAAGCTGGTTATCAACATAACCCCGCAGTATCTGATGAATAACATAACGCTGGTTGCACCAGCTTCCAACCTAACCCTAATCAACGGCACCAACTTCACAATGAGCTGCACACCTTCAACGGGTGGTGGTTACAATATAAATGTGACATTTGAGTATAACACACCGAGCAATCTTACATGGAGAGCAATTCCAAATTCTACTGATTCATTTTGGATAGACGGCAAGAATCCTGAAATTGAAGTTTCCAACGGTGTTCTATACGCTCACACGGTAACTGCAAATGCGTATGGGGTGTATAACATCAGATGCAGGATGAATAATGCAAGCACATCGCTTTATTCTGAAATAAGGAAGATTAGCGTGTATCCCGCATATCTGAACATCACGATAAATTATCCATCGCCAGATGTTTACAACTCATCCAACCCATTTGTTGTAGGACAGCACAGCACATTCACAGTTAACTCCTCTCTCCGATGCAGCTCTCTTGGGGCGATGGGGGATTGCGGAAACGTGACGTGCTCCATCAGGTATAACCAAACGTCAGCAACGCCTAACTCTCTTGTGAGTGGGGTGGAGGGAGCAAAGCCATTTTACATTGTATCAAGGAGGATGACTCACGACTTTAATGGAGTGACAAGCCCAAGCGCAAATCACCAAGCAATTCTCGCAGCAGTTATCAACAGCCTGCCACCAACCCAGCTGTATACTTCAGGTGAAGCTTCAAGCGATGGTTATGCGAGGATTGGTTATGAGGATGGGATGACATGGAATCTCACTACCTGGTTCGGTCTGCCGTATAATTTCAGCCTGCTCCACCAGTTCAGATTTCAGATTACTGAGAGTGTTAATTCTATAAGGAGTATAAAGTTTTATTATAAAGGTGGAAGCTCAGCAGATAGAACAGTTTCAGCAAAATGCGATACTGCTTCTTATCTGACAAGGATGTATGTGTGGAATTTCAGCTCCAATGCATGGAGTTACATCGGCAGTCACAGCTCCCCATTCATCGATAATATAAGTGGAGAGTTTACAACAGGATTTGCGGATATAGTGAGCTCAAATTATCTTTACTTATTAGTGGCAAGCGATCTTGCCGAGCCGGGCTGCAATGCAAGTATATCTACTGATTTTGTGAAGCTGGATGTAGAAGTTGGAAACAGCAGCGTGCTTCCATGCGGAAAGGTGATGTCAAATCAAACCTGCAATTTTGCGTGGTTAGTAAATGCTACTGGAGTTAATGAGATTAGAACGGTTGATGTGAACTGTAGCACAGATAAATCAACAATCAATGCTTCCGATTCAAATGATACGTATGTTAGAATAACTGGAGTTGAAGTGCATACCGATAAAGGAAACTACCGAAGCTGTGGGGCCATGTATTACCAGATTCGTGTTTATGACAGCGAAGGGAGGGCGAGGGATGAGAATGTCAGCATAAGGATATACGACCCGTCTGGAGCAATTGTGAATGAGAGCAGAGTTCAAACGGTGAATGGAATATTCCAAAGCACGCACATCCTTCCTCCTGGCTCAGCGCTTGGGAGATGGCTGATAAAGGCAGTTTCCTGCGCAGCAGCAGACAAGAGTTTTTATGTGGGTATAGGAAATGCAACCGAGTTCTGGAAGGTGGAGGTGATTCAGCCAGAAAAAGTTAGATTTGCACCCGGAGAGCAGATTCCAATCACCCTGAGGTTTTACAACCAAGCAGGCGATGCTGTGAGGGTTTTTGGATTGAGCGTGCGGGTTGATAATACAGGTTATGGATGCACATATTCAAACGGCGCGTATAACTGCTTGGCGAGCGCTCCATCCTCTGCAGGTGTTCACTCCCTCAACATTCTTGCTGTGTATATTCAAACTGGTAGACTTATAAATGAAACACGGTATTTCTACGTTGGTGGTTGAGTGAAGGGGCAGAGTGGTTTTGAATTCTTCATCGCATTCTCCTTCCTCATTCTGTTTCTTTTTGTTTCCCTTGCAGTTTATGAGCAGGAGAGAAGGAGCAGCGAGCTGTTCCTCTCAAAAATGGATGCCCAGCAGGTTGCTCTGGAGTTTGCAAGAGCGGTGAATAAGGTACATCAGTGCGGAGATGGGTGCTCGTATAAAATTTACCTTAAAGAAGGTTATGCGCTGGCAGTGTATGGCAGGGTGCTGGAGGCGAGAGGGAATTCACAGCTTGGTGAGGCACCGCTTGTGACGGAGAGGGTTGAAGTCTCAGCAACACCTGGGAAGTTTGTTGAAGTGAGAAATGTAAATGGAGTGGTGGAAATACATGATGTTTAGGGGACAGGTTATATCAACCGATATGCTTGCATCGTTTGTGATATTTTTGTTTATACTGGACGCTTCAATTATTTTGTGGGAAGGCGAGCTAGCGAAAGCAGAGCAGATGGAAGAAAGAAGGTGGCTGGAGGAAGCTGCGAGGGCTGCAAGCAACCAGCTTCTCAGCCCAGGTGATCCGGAGAACTGGGAGATGATGGATGTAAATGAAACCTCCCTCCATTCCTTTGGTTTAACCAGCTCCAACAATGTGATTGAGTGGAGGAAAGTTGAAAGAGCAGGGGAGCTTGGGAAGAAACGAGAAAATTATTATACAGTGAAAAGAGCGCTTGGGTTGGAGTGCTGCGAGGTCTGGTTTGGAGTTCTTTACTCCAACGGAACGGTTATTGAAAGCTTTGGTGAAGTAGCTCCAAAAAACACTTCGTTAGTTAGCATAGACAGAAAAGCCCTGCTGAACTCCTCAGCAGTATTATTGAGAGTGGTGGTGTGGAGATGAAGGGGTTTGTGATAACAATTGATGGGATAATTGGCTTAATTCTATTTCTATCGCTGTTTGTTATGATAAATTCACCGGCAATGAGGGTAGCACAAAGCGCATGGGCGGATACGCAGATGAGGAGTGTTGCAATGGATTCGCTTGTAATTCTTGAGAAAAATGAAATGCTTTCAAGAGCAGTTCAAACAAACTCCTCTTCAGAGCTGGTGTATTTCATGAGCACAGAGCTCAGCTCCGTCTGCGTGAGGATAAGCATTGAGGGGGATAATTATTTTCTCTCAGCTGCCAAGCCGGGCTGTGAGGAAAGAAAAGGTGGGTTTATGATGGCAAGAAGAAGCTTTGTTTGCAATGGGAGTTTTTATATAGCGGAGCTTGATGTTTGGAGCAGGTGAGGTGATGAGAAAGGGGTTTGTAGTGACAATAAGCACTCTTCTGCTGCTGATTGTTATCCTGCTCTTTCTGCAAGCGAATTACAGGAGGGTGAGGGAAGCAGAAGGTGGGGTGATAGATGCTCAGCAGATAGATTATGCATCATATGCGTTTGATGATGTTGCAACAGATTTGAAACAGCTGTTCGGCCCAGTTGTTTTGGTGGAAAGAGAGGGTGGGAGCAGCACGGTGAAGTTTTCGGATACTTTCCCGAGAAACGTGAATCTGCTGGGTTATAAGGAGTTTCTTGCAAATTATTCAGAAAGGATTAACTCAAGAATCTCCCTTAACACATCGCGTATAGAGGAGGGGAAGTTGATTATTTTCAGCAACGGGCTGAGGTATAACCGCAACTCAAGCTCGATAAAGTTTTATTCTCCCGATGAAAGCACAAATGCAACTCTGTATGAACTTGCAGTATTTTTGAATGATTACCGAGTGAGCGAAAACCTTAGTTTGCTAACCCAGAATGGGGATGTGGAGTTTGTCGTTCACTACTATGATTTGAATGGAAGCTTGGAGTTGAGCGGTGCTTTTGATTCAAGTTCAAAAGGAGTTTACTCTGTTGTTTTGGAGAATGGAGGCGTGCAGGTGAATGTTGGGAATGTGAGCAACAGCATGGGAGGGATTGAGGTTAGTTTAAGTGGCTCTGTCGTGGGTGAGGTGAACTTGACTGCGAAGGGCAGTTGGCAAAGCTTGGGTTATGCGTATGATGCGGAGATGGTTTATGAGCAGCTGAATGTAAGGAAGGAAGGGTTGGTTTGGGTGGAGAAGGGTTAATTATTAAAGAAAGGGGAATATATGTAGGTGGGTTTATGCTTGAGACGAAGATGGATGTGCTGATGGAGTATGTGGAGCATAGGAAGGTTGTTTCGCTTGACGAGCTTTCAAAGAAACTTAAATGGGATGTGAGCGGTGTTGAGAGAGCATGCAAAGTTCTGGAGAGGAAAGGAATTGTTGAGTTGAAGTATCCGCTGAGCGTTCTTGAGAAGCCTTCAGTTATTTTGAAAAAATCACTTGAGCATGTGAGCAAACCTGTGAGACCGGCTGGGGAAATTATAGAAGCGTATAGAATAACTTCTGACAGGGTGCCTAGCGAGGTGAGGATATATAGAAAGAAGGGTGAGCAGAAGCCAAGTTACTACCTCTCCCCTCCCCAAGTTGGGCTGTATACACGTTTGCTTCTGGATACGATTCGTGAGGAAATGGGCAAGCTTGTTACAGTTAACGTGGAGGAGCTGATGGACACAAGCAAAAGCGCGGAGGTTAGGGACAAGTTCTATGATGTTGGGAAGAAAAGGTTGCAGGAAAGCATCCCTGATTTGAGCGAAAGCGAGTTGGAGGTGCTTGCAGGGATTCTGCTGCACGAGACGTATGGGCTTGGGGAGCTGGAATTGCTGATGGGGGATGACAACCTTGAGGAGATAGCTGTGAACAACTCCAAAGTTCCCATCGCAGTTTACCATAAGAAGTACGGGTGGATGGAAAGCAACCTTAGGATGAAGAGCGAGGAAGAAATAGCGAACTATGCGATGCAGATTGGAAGGAAAGCTGGCAGGCAGATAAGTTTGCTCAACCCAATACTGGATGCTCATCTTGTAAGCGGTGATAGAGTTTATGCAAGCCTTTCTCCAATATCATCAAAAGGAAATACTATAACAATAAGGAGATTTGCGCGCAACCCATGGACGATAACGGATTTTATAGATAAGAAACTGTCAACAATTTCAAGCGAGATGGCTGCGATGCTGTGGCAGGCAATACACTACGAGTTGAACATCATTGTCGCTGGGGGAACAGCTTCAGGAAAGACAAGCATGCTCAACACTCTCTGCTCTTTCATACCACCATACCAGAGAGTTGTCACAATAGAGGACACCCGCGAGCTTTCCCTTCCTTCATTCATATGGAACTGGGTGCCGATGCTCACAAGGCTGCCAAACCCAGAGGGGCTTGGGGAGGTGAGCATGCTTGATTTGATGCTCGCTTCATTGAGGATGAGGCCTGATAGGATAATTGTGGGTGAGGTGAGAAGGAGAAGGGAAGCAGAGGTTTTATTTGAGGCAATGCACACCGGACATGCAGTCTGCTCAACAATGCACGCGGATACCTCCGCGCAGGTGCTCAGGAGGCTTATGGAGCCACCAATACAGATACCGATGGTTGAGCTTGAATCCCTCCACTTAATAGTTGTTCAGTATAGGGATAGGAGAAGCAACATAAGAAGAACTTTGGAGATAACAGAGATAGTGCCCGGGATTGGGGGGGAGAGGCTCAGCATGAACCACATCTACCACTGGAGACCAAGAGGGGATGTTTTTGAAAAGGTGAACGAGCCGATCAGAATAAACGAAGCGCTTAACCTTCATACTGGAATGACGCAGAAGGAGATTGCTGAAGATTTGAATGAGAGAAAAGCTGTTCTGGAGTGGATGGTGAAGAATCAGGTGAACACAATTGATAAAGTTGGGGAGGTTATGCAGAGGTATTACAACAACCCAGAGGAGTTTCTGCGGGAGAACAGGATAAGGAGGTGAGAGAGACGAGAGTTCCCTTCATGGTGTTTTCAATTGAGCAGGCTTCAAGAGTGAACAGAAGGTTTATTGGAATTGGGAATTTTTTTGTGAGAGTCTACCCAAGTATAAAGTATGATTTGAGAAGCAGTGCTTTTGATATAGAGCCTGGCGCATATGTTGCTTCTGCTCTTCTTTCAGCAGTTCTGTGGGGAGGAGTGATGTATCTGTTCTCTTATTTCATGCTATCAATGAGAGGAGTGCAGAATGCTGCGCTTGTCTCCCTTGGGCCTGGCTTTATGATTCTTTCAGTAATACTGCTGTTCCAGCTTATCTACCCAAAGGTTGCCGCAAGGAAGGTTGCTGAAAAGGTTGACAGGGAGCTTATCTTTGCTTTGAAGGATATGTATATACAGATAAACTCGGGGGTTTCTCTTTTTGATGCGATGTGCAATGTTTCAAAAGCAGATTATGGGTATGTTTCAAAGGAGTTTGAGGAAGCAGTGAGGGGGATAGCTGCTGGTGATTCAGAGGAGGAAGCGCTGGAGAAGCTTGCATTGAAAACAAAATCGGAATACTTCAAGAAAGCTCTTTGGCAGCTCATCACCGCGATGCGTTCAGGCGCAAGCACAACTGGAGCTTTGAGAAGCGTGATAGATGTGCTCATCGGCTACCAGCACAGGATGATAAAAAACTACTCCTCCGAGCTGAATTTCTGGATTTTGATGTTCATGCTTGTTGCAGCCACAATACCAACGCTTGGGATAACTCTTTCAGTAGTGCTCTCAACGTTTGGGGGGGCAGGTGTAACTCCTGTTCTTTTCATCAACTTCATAGGAGTTTCGTTTATCATTCAAGCAGTTATGATTGGTTTTCTGAAAAATAGAAGACCAGAGGTGTATGCCTGATGAATAATATTTTCAAAGCAGTTGCGGGCTTCATACCAAAAAATTATAGGAAGAAAGCTGAGGCTCTTTTGAACTATGCGGGAGTGGATGAGGATGTGAATGTGTGGCTTGGGAAGAGAATAGTGGTTGGTTTGCTTTTTGGTGCGCTAAGCGCTCTCGTTTTCTTTTCTGCAAAGGAGGTTTCAGAAGAAGCTTCATTGGGTTTATACTGCATTCTTGCAGGCGCGGTTGTTTTCTTTCTTGTGTGCGTTGTGTTCTACTTCCACCTTTATTATGTGATTGAAGAAAGAAGGAAGAGGGTTGAGGCGGTTCTGCCGGATTTTCTTCTGCTCATCGCAGCAAACCTCCGAGCTGGAATGACGCCAATAGCCGCATTCATAAACTCCTCAAGACCGGAGTTTGGGCCGCTGGAGGATGAGATAAGGGTAGTGGCTTCGCGTTCGTTGGGAACAGAGTCTTTCGTAAGTGTTTTTGGCAGGTTGAATGAAAGAATAGATTCAAAAATTCTGAAAAGAGTTGTGGGTTTGTTCACAAGCGGTATGGTTTCTGGTGGGCATCTTGCTCGGTTGCTTGAAACAAGCGCACTTGATATACGCGAGACGCAGGAGTTAAAGCAGGAGCTTGAGTCAAGCACAAGAATGTATGTGATATTCATATTATTCGTGGTGCTTGTTGGGGTGCCTTTGCTGCTTTCCATCTCAATTCAATTTCTCATAAAGCTCAACGCGCTCAGAGCGCAGGTGACAAAGGTTTCGTTTGGGGAGTTTGGCTACTCGTTCCTTACTGGAGCAACTCCTCTCGAACCCCAGTTTGTTGAGAGCATGACGTATGTGATACTCATCGGCACAACTTTCTTTGTGAGCATATTACTCGGGGTGATAAACGAGGGAAAATATCTATATGGGTTGAGATATTTTCTACCACTTGCAGCCATTGGCGTAGTTGATTTTATAATTTTGAAAGGAGTTGTGGAGGGGCTTCTTTCATCACTAGCATAAAATATTTAAACTGAGTTGGGTGAAGTATATTGATGATGGACAAGGATGTGAAGGAGATTGAGGCGAAGTTGGAGAAACTTCCAATTGAATTCATAGCTTTAATCATCTCATCAGCAGATGTATACAGCGTTGCTCAGGAAATTGCGCTGCGCGTTTTGGTGAAGAAGAAGGATATGTGCGGAGTTTACGTAACATTCAACAGACCATACTCAACGCTGAAGGAAAATGTGGAGAAGCAGGAGCTTGATTTGTCCAAACTGTTTTTCATAGATTTGATTACGGAGAGCGCTGGCGGGAAGGCTGAGAGAAGCTTGAGTGACAGATGCTTTTACGTCAGCTCCCCAAAAAATCTCACTGAATTATCAATTCTGATGGAGCAGGCAATGCTGCGCCTTCCAAGAGAGAGAAGGTTTGTTTTTATAGACTCGATAAGCACGATGCTCATCTACAACGACTCAGATACAGTGCTGAGGTTTATTCACTCACTAACTGGGAAGATGAGGCTGCTCGGTATAACAGGGATAATCTTCCTGCTTGAAAAGGAGAGCGATGAAAAGTTCCGCGCTCAAATTTCACAGTTCTGCGATACAGTGATTACGATATAATATGTTTTGGGAGTATTCATTTTACATGTTTGCTGTTATTTTTGGAACAATTGTGTTGAATCTACTTTTCAAACTTAAACCAATCAAAAAAATCAAAACAGTTTTTCTTTCAATACTCCCAGTTGCAGTTTTGTTTGTTCTGTGGGATATTCTTGCGGCTTACAGAGGGCATTGGAGCTTCAATATGGAGCATATGCTTGGTTTGGTTATTATAAATCAACCTCTTGAGGAGGTTGTTTTCTTCTTCGCAGTTCCTTTTTATTACATAACCATTTGGGAGCTTGCAAAAAAATTCTGTGGTGGGTAGATGGAGGAGTATACAGTATTATGTGTTGTTTCGCTTGTTATCGTATTTCTAGCTGATTCCCTTTTCAAAACGAAAGTGAGGGAAAGAAAGGTTTTTCTTTGCGCACTTGCGCTTGCGTTGTTGACTCAGCTTGTGGTGGATAATATAACTGCGTGGAGGGGTTTCTGGAGCTTTAACGAGAAGATGATTGTGGGGGTTCGCCTTCCCGTAATTCCATTTGAAAATTTGCTTTTTGGAATTTCCCTTTTTTACGCAACAGTTATCTCATGGGAGAGAGCGGAAGGTGAGCATCGCAAGAACTTCTGCCGATAGAGTTAAATACGGGGTATGCAATAGGGAATTATGGATATATCCGCTGATTATAGGAAAATCTGCTTTATTTTCATCCTTCTTCCTTCCCTTCTTTGCGCGCATCCTGGATGGTTGCAGCCAGGAGTTACGGCTTACTATGAAGGAATAGGCGCATTCAAGGATGCAAGCGGGCGGTACCATTCGGGTGTGCAGATGGATGTAACTGAAAGAGTGGATAGCGTAAGCAATGGAAACATAGTGGTTACAGTTACATATGTTGAAAGAAGTTCTGGGTATACGATTACAAATACTTCAACATATCGCCCAACTGATCTGCTTGGCGCATTCTGGGCTGATGAAAAAACTCTGCAGAAAGCAAAAAATGGTGAGAAGATAGGAATATTCACTGTCACAAAAGGACCTTATCAGGATAGATTTACCGGCAAGATATGGAATGCGGTGATGCTTGAGGTGAAGGACAGAGTGGAGGTTAGAATGGTGTTTGAGGAAAGAACAGGTTTGTTGATACATTACGCAGAGGTATATCCAAACCAAGAAACATATGTAGATTTCAAGTCAATAAATATTGATTTATCTGGGTATACGACACCTGGAGTTCCTGCGGGAGGTTCAACAGGCAATGGTGGGAATACACCGCAAGGAACCCCGCTTATGAACTCAAATCTTCCATGCTGCGGTAGCGTATTTTTAATATTAGCAGGGGTTTCCCTGCTTTTTGCGAGGAAGGTGGGTGGATGAAAAAAGAAATTGCTTTATTCCTGTCTCTGCTCTTTCTTGCTGGGTGCTGTGGAATAACGTATAAGCAACTCTATGATTTAATCTCATCCAATGAAAGTGAGGAGATTGGCTCGATAGAGGGAGTGTTCCCAACAAAACCAGAATGGACGTATATGGTGTATATAGATGGGGATAACAACCTTGAGGATGCCGCGCTTCTTGATTTTTTAGAAATGGAGCATGGAGGTGGCTCAAGCGATAAGGTGAATGTTGTTGTGCAGATGGATCGCTCAGAAGGGTATTCCACTGCTGAGGGAGATTGGAGTGGTGCAAGGAGGTATGTGGTGAGGGGTGGGGATGGGCAGAGCATCCATTCCCAGCCAGCGCAGGAGCTGGGGAAGGTTGATATGGGCGACCCCAACACGCTTTATGAATTTGTCTCATGGGCAGTTGACAACTACCCTGCAAAGAAATATGCACTTGTGTTATGGAATCACGGGGGTGGGTGGACAGGCATGCTGGTGGATGATGGAGTGAACAGCAGCATGGATTTGAATGAGATGCGCGAGGCATTGTCACGTATAAAGCAGAAGCTTGGAAGGAAGATTGACGTAATAATTTTTGATATGTGCCTTATGGGGCAGTATGATGTGATGCTTGATACATATGAGTATGTGGATTATATGGTTGCTTCTGAAGAAACTGTTCCAGGATACAGCTTGGATTACTCAGCAGTGGTGAGCTCTTTAAGGGCAAAGCCATCGATGACGCCGAGAGAGCTTGCTGTGATGGAAGTTGATAAATTTAAGGAGTTTTACACAGAGAAACAATACGCTACAACAATGGCAGCTTACGACTTATCAAAATTCCCACAGCTGAAGAATGCTTTTGATGAGTTTGCAAAAACGCTCACAAAAGTTGTTAAAAACGGCAGGTGGAAGGATGTTGCGGAGATGCACCAATACGCAGAGCACTATCCAATGGGTGCTGCGGAGGAGAGGATATTTTCTTTTGGGGATCTTTATGATTTTGCTTCCAACGCAGTTGCATACTCCCAGAATAACGCGGAGTTAATGCAGAAAGCAGCTGCGCTTCAAGAAGCAATAAACAACACAGTGATTTCAAACTACCGCCACGCAAAGCACTTCCGCTCGTATGGGGTTTCGTATTACTTCCAACCAGCAAGGTGGGTATATGAGAAAATAAATGCGAATGAATACCCAAAAACAACAGCATACAAACAGCCAGTATGGGGTGAATTTCTAAGGGAGTATTACGCGCGGGAGAACATCACGTTAACCAAGCCGAGCATCTCGGAGTTCATGGTATCGCCATCTGCGTCTCTTGTCAGGCCGATAAAGTTTTCCTACACGGTATTTGGCTCAAATTTGATGAAGAATCAGTGGCTGCAGTTTTATTATGAGAATGGAGAGTGGAAGCTTGCAAGGTTGATAGGGCAGAGAGCTGTGACAACCCTGCCGGATGGGAAGGTTGTTTATGGAATTTCGGATGGGGTGAGCAAGGGAGTGGGGAGAAGCTCTACAGTTGAGATGAGGCTGAGCGATGGGACGAAGAGTGTGAGAGCAACTGTGGATAAAAGATGGCCGGCTGAGGATTTTGTGGTTGTGATGGGTTTACTGCAGAGGGGGAATGAGAAAGCAGATGCACAGATATACTTCTATGAATCAAACGGAAGCATAGCGCATGTTCAAATCACGGTTCAGGGAGCAAATGGGCAAACGGTGATTGGCTACCTTCCAGGGTTGCAGGATGGGGATGTTTTCACTCCGTATGTTTTCAAATTATCACAGGGTTCGATTGTTGCTGAGATGAGCCAGCCGTTAACGTATAACTCAAAGAAAGGGTTTGAGATAACCTGGCATCTTCTTGAGCCTGGAACGTATATGGTTGCAGATATGCTCACTGACCTTGCTGAGCAGACTGGTTATGTGATTGGAAGCGTAAAAGTGGAGCGCCAGCCAACCCTTACTCCGCTCACGGCACAGGATTTGAGAAAGAATTGGGAGTGCGGGCAGATAGAGCAGGGCATAACTGTTCTGTATCTGGCAAGCTTCAACTTCTCTGGCGGATGTATGATGGAGGATGGAAAGGGTGTTTCTGAGTGCGAGCTCACCTACTCAAACAACGCAATTCCGCATATGTATGTGTATATCAAGGACAGATTTGAAACCCTGCATTTCATCGCATCAAGAATTAATGACAGCGCGATGTGGTTGTTTGAGCTTGCTGGAACAGACCCAATAATATGCGTGACAGCTGGCAGCAAGCCACCCTCATTGGAGGTGTATAGACAGCTGTATGCAAGCGTGGGTGACAGAGGGGAGGATTTGGAGGTTAGGGAGGTCAACCCAGAGGGGATGAGGGGAGAGTGGGAGAGCGATGAAAATAGGATGACGCTGAAGTTCAACTCTGATGGAACGTTTAGATGGACGATAGGTGGCAACGCGATAACTGGGAGTTACAGCGTGAACGTGAGCCATATCTCGCTGAATGCAGTGGCACCCTCCCCAGAGTATTCAACTGTTTTCAGATATTTCAGAAGCGCGCGCAAGCTTGTGCTGTATGATCAAATAGGGACAACACTTGTATTCAACAAAAAAGGTGAGAAGTTACCGACACCTTCAAACACCCCTGCGCCTGCAGTTGCCCCTGGTGCAACTCAGCCACAGCAAACTCCGTATCAACCGCCAACTCCTCCAAATGAGCTTGTTGGGCAGTGGTACAACTCATTCACAAACACGCTGCTTGTGCTGGATGCAAGCGGTTATTACACGCTGCTTGATGGGTATAATTATTATTATGGGACGTATACAGCTCAGAATGGAGTGCTCAGCCTAACGTATATAGGGCAGACGTATCAATACAGATACACATTAAGTGGAAACACCCTTACCTTGGAAGGGCAGGGGATAAGGATAACGCTGACAAGATACGCCTGATAGTGTTATTTATCACCGCTAGGGATTTGACTAAAAATAAAGCCCTTCATCCACAGTTAAAGTTACCCAGGTGAGCATACTTTTTAATACTATTTCAATTTAAGTTTTAGGGGGGAGAGAAATGGGGTTCATGTATAAAGGGTATGGCTTTCTCACAAGC
>Ga0123519_10000736_pt1 | contig 57317 bp, 61 predicted proteins | sample YelNatPaOPRAMG02_FD_87396 | JGI IMG/M metagenome (GOLD analysis project Ga0123519, IMG submission 87396) | Hot spring microbial communities from Yellowstone National Park - Yellowstone National Park OP-RAMG-02 (version 2) | ecosystem: Environmental > Aquatic > Thermal springs > Hot (42-90C) ...
CAAGGGAAGAAAAAAGTTAAAAACTTCATTGAAAAATATGAGTTAAGCCATCTTGATGAAATTATTGAAAAAAATCTTTACATTGATCCCAAAAGCCAACTCCAAGAAATTGTTCAAGAAAAACTAAAAATTACTCCTTCTTATAAAACCTTAAAAGAATCTGGTCCAGAGCATCAAAAAACTTTTTTGGTTGGCGTTTTTTATAATGAAAAACTCATTGCCCAAGGCGAAGGTCCTTCAAAACAAGAAGCAGAATATGAGGCGGCTCAAAAAGCCTTAGAACAATGGCTTAATAAATAAAAATGGAAAATCAGTTTTTAAAACGTTTAGAACTTCAAGGATTTAAATCATTTGCTTTCAAAACAATTTTAGAATTTTCTCACCCCATTGTGGCTATTGTCGGACCTAATGGTTCTGGCAAATCAAACATTGTTGATGCTTTTCGCTGGGTTTTAGGAGAAAGAGAAGCCAAAGAGCTCCGCGGCGAAAAACTGGAAAATCTCATTTTTGCCGGCACGGCTAAAAAACCGCCCGCGGCTTTTGCCCGCGTTTCTTTAACTGTCAATAACAATTTTTCTTTAAAAGACAGAGGGGCAGAAATTGTTTTAACGAGAAAAATTGACCGCTCTGGTTTTTCCCAATTTTTTTTAAATAATAACGAAGTCCGTTTAAAAGATATTCTTTTAATTTTGGCGAAAGCCAAATTAGGCACGCGGGGTTTAACCATTATTTCTCAAGGAGAAAGCGACATCTTTGTTAGGGCTAAACCATCAGAACGAAAAGAAATGATTGAAGAAATTTTAGGGCTTAAAGAATTTCGACTAAAAAAAATTCAGGCCGAGCGTCAACTAAATCTCAGCCAAATCAATTTAGAAAAGGCTCGCTTAAGCCTTGAAGAATTAATGCCTCATCTTCGTTTTCTAAAAAAACAAAAAAAGCGCTGGGAGAAAAGACAAGAAATCGAGGAAGAATTAAAAACTTTGGAAAATCAATTTTTTGCTTTTTCTCAATTTCAAATTAAAAAATCTCTTAAAGAAATTGAAAAACCGCTTCAAGAATTAGAAATAGAAAGCGCCAAGAAAAACGCCGAAATCCAATCGCGGCGTTCGCGTTTGGAGCATCTAAAAAATGAAAATCAAAAAAATCTTTTTGAAAAAACCCGTTTGGAAATCAATGAACTTCTTGAACGCCGTTCATTTTTGGAAAAAAAGTTGGCAAAAATGGAAGCGCAAAAAGAAATGGAAAAAATAAAAAGCGAGGAAGCTTATAAAATATCTATTAATGCTTCATTGATTAAAGATTTAATCAATGATTTTAAAGAAATGCTTCAATGGCATAATTTAGAAAAAATCAAAAATGCTTTAAGTGAATGGCTTAAAAAATTAGAGAAAATAAGTCTTTCCTTCAATCTAAAAGAAAAAACTCAAAATCAAACACCCAATGACTTCTTTTTAAAAGATTATGAGAAAATGAAAAAAGAGTTGAACCAATTAGAGGAAGAGCTCAAAAAGAAAAAAATAGAAGAAGAAAAAATTATTGCCGAAGAACGGAAAGCCAATGAAGAATTTAGAAACCTAATGGAAGAGATTGAAGAAAAGAAAAATGAATTCCAAAAAATCGAAAATGAAAAACAAAAATTAATTTTTGAAAAAGAAAAATTGAATCTCCAATTAAAAGAGTTAAAACATCAATTTGAAACCCTCAATCGCTCCCCTGAAGAATTTGAGAAGCTAAAATGGGACAAAGAAAACACTGTTTTTAATTCGGAAGAAGTAGAAAAACGCCTTTTTAAACTCCGAGCGGAAATAGCCGCTATCGGCGAGATTGACGCTGAATTAATAAAAGAAGCTCAAGAAAGCGAAACGCGTTATGAAAGTTTAACCAGTCAAATTGCTGATTTAGAAAAAGCTTCAAAAGATTTAAAAACAATGATAAAAGATTTAGAAAAGAAAATTAGCAGTGAATTTGAAGAATCTTTTCGCCTCATTAATGAAAAATTTAACCAATATTTTCAAATGATGTTTAACGGCGGTCGGGCAAGACTAAAACTTATAAAAGAAAAAAAGGAAGAGGCGACATTACTCGAGATAAATAATTCTTTAACCCAAAAACCTATTGAAAAAATAAGCGAAGAACAAGAAATGAAAGATTTAAACAGCGGCATAGAAATTGAATTGAGCTTGCCGAAGCATAAAAATTTCAATCTTGAGGCTTTATCCGGCGGCGAAAGAAGTCTTCTCTCCATTGTGGCGCTTTTTGCTTTAATCAATATCAGCCCCCCGCCTTTTCTTATCTTAGACGAAATTGATGCCAATCTTGACGAAGTCAATGCCCAACGATTTAGTCAACTGATAAAAGAATTTTCAAAAAAAACTCAATTTGTTTTAATCACCCATAATCGCCAAACAATGGAAGCCGCCGGCATTCTTTATGGCGTCACTTTAGACAAAGAAACGGGTTCAAAAATTCTATCTTTGAAATTAAAAGAAGCGGAAGCCGTCGGTAAAAATGATTATTGACGCTTCTAACCTTTACTGCTAAATTATTAATATGTTAGCCATCAAATTAAAAAGAGTAGGGAAAAAACATCAGGCGTCTTTTAGAATTATTGTTATTCCTAAAAGGTCAAAAATTAGCGGCCGTTTTAATGACGATATTGGTTGGTTTAATCCTCACAGTGATAAGTTTGAAATCAATAAAGAAAAGGCTCTTTATTGGTTAAAGGTTGGCGCCCAGCCTACAGACAGCGTTTTTAATCTTTTGGTAAAAGCTAAAATTATTAAAGGACCAAAAAAAGCAGTTCATAAAAAACCAAAAAAGAAAAAAGAAGCTGAAAAAGAAACTGAAAACGCCGAAGTCCTTCAATCTTGACAAAAAATAAATCATCATCTAAATTTAATTTATTACGATAAAAAATCAGATTGTTATTAAAAGAAAGGTCGAAAAATATGAATCGGAAATATTGAAAGAAAAGTATGGCAAAGAACGCTGATCAAGAATTTCTTGAATTCGTCGTCAAATCTATTGTCGATCATCCTGATGAAGTAAAAGTCGATCGCAAGGTTGACGAAATGGGAGTGCTTCTGTCTTTAAAAGTAAATCCTCAGGATATGGGTATGGTCGTCGGCCGGCAAGGAGCGACAGCAAAAGCCATCCGTTCATTGTTAAGAATTGTAGGCATTAAAAACAGTGCTCGCGTTAATTTAAAGATTGAAGAACCGGAAGGCGCTACCAAACCCCAAAGGACAGCTTTAAAAACTGAAGCTTAATCCCTAAAAAAATAAAATCGACCCCGTTTCTTAAACTAATTAGTTAGAAGCGGGGTCGAATTTTTATCAAATGCGATTTGATATTATCACTATCTTTCCCAAAATTTTTGACTCTTATCTTAAAGAGTCGATTATCAAACGCGCCCAAAAAAACAAATTAATTGAAATCCATATCCACAACCTCCGCGATTTTGCTTTAAACAAACACAAAAAAATTGATGATAGGCCTTATGGCGGTGGGCCAGGGATGGTCATAAAAGTTGAACCGATTATTAAAGCGATTCAATTTATAAAATCAAAAATTAAAAATCAAAAATTAAAAACAAAAGTAATTTTGTTTTCGCCAACAGGAAAATATTTTAATAATAAAATAGCGGCTCAATTAGCCAAAAATTACAATCATTTAATTTTACTCTGTGGTCGCTATGAAGGCATAGATGAACGGGTTAAAAAAGTAATAAAAAATTGTCAATTAAAAATTGAAAATTTAAGTATCGGTCCTTATGTTTTAACAGGTGGAGAATTGCCTGCAATGATTTTAATTGATGCCACTTCCCGACAAATTCCTAAAGTCTTAAAAAAAGAAGAATCGCTTGAAGAAAAAAGATTAGGCGTGGGAGTGCCGGTTTATACCCGGCCTGAAGTTTTTATTTTTAAAGGCAAAAAATATTCTGTCCCAAAAGTTTTACTTTCTGGCAATCATCAAAAAATTGAGAAATGGCGTCGTTTGTATCTCAAAAAACCTTAAAAATTTAAATCATTTAAAACTCATTGACTTTTTTATTCTTTAAATTAAGATTAATTTATTATCATTTTTAAAGATGAATAATTTAAATTTAACTGAAGATTTGGCAAAAGAAATGGCGGAAAACGGCGTTATTTTTGGCCATAAAAAAACTAAAACCAATCCAAAAATAAAACCTTATATCTCCCTTAGCCGCCAAGAGATTGAAATCTTTGAACCCACTATTATTTGGGAATCTCTTCAAAGGGCTAAAGAATTTATCAAAGAAAAAATTAAAAATGGAGAAAAAATTCTTTTTGTCGCCACCACTTCCGGCGCCAAAAAACCCATTAGCGAGTGGGCAAAAGAACTGCAGATGCCTTATGTGATTAATCGTTGGCTTGGAGGTACTTTAACGAATTTCAAAGTAATTTCTAATCGCCTCAAATATTATCTTGACCTAAAAGCCAAACAAGAAAAAGGCGAGTTAACAAAATATTCAAAAAAAGAGCAAATAATCTTTAATAAACAAATTCAAAAAATGGCCATTAATTTTGAAGGATTAGAAAATTTTACCGAGCTGCCGCAAGCGATTTTTATTGTTGATCCCTATTCTCATCAAACGGCTTTGCGCGAAGCAAAAAGACTAAAATTGCCCATTATCGCTATTTTGGATAACGATGACGACCCCTCGCTTATTGATTATCCCATTGTGGCTAACGACCATGCGCCAAAAAGTTTAAACTGGCTCATTGAAAAAATTAAAGAAGGGCTCATAGAAGAAAAAAATGATTTGTCTCAAAATGAAAAAAACGCTGAGGTTCAAAATTCTTTTAAAGAAAGCTAAAAAATGATTTCAAAAGAATTAATTCAAAAATTAAGAGAAGTAAGCGGCGCTGGAATAATAGAATGCAAAAAAGCGTTAGAAAAAAATGATTTTGATTTTGAAAAGGCGCTGGCATTTTTAAAAAAAGAAAGTCAAACAAAAGCAGAGCAAAAAAAGGAACGAAAAACAGGCGCCGGTCTTTTAGAAACTTATATTCACAATCAAAGGGTAGGTGTGCTTTTAGAAATGCGAACGGAAACCGACTTTGTCAGTCGTTCAACAATTTTTAAACAATTAGCTCATGAAATTGCTCTTCAAATTGCGGCAATGGCGCCGGAAAATCCCTCTGAACTTCTCAAACAGCCCTATATTAAAAATGAAACTATTACTATTGCTGACCTTATTAACCAAACTATTGCTCAAGTGGGTGAAAATATCCGGGTTGAACGTTTTTGTCGCTATGAATTATAATTAAAGTAATAAAAAGTCTTTTTAAATTAGAAAATGTTGGAATTTATTTTTCAAATATTAATGATGTTGAGTTTGGGAGCGATTTTGTATCTTGTTGCTCGCTCCTTGCCAAAAATTAGCGAAGAACCAGCTGTCGCCATACCAAAAACTAATTGGTTAACTATTTATCTTGAAAAAGCTGACAAATGGCTCATCTCTCTTTGGGAAAAATTTTTAAGATCGCTGAATGTCCAAGTTTTAAAAATCAGCAACCGCATTAATCAGAAATTGAGCCGATTTAAAAAAGAAGGACATAATCATTCTAATGGCGACTTGTTTTCTTCTTTTTAAAAGATAATAAAAGTTAGATATTTGAAGCGTAGGTAGTCCCGTAGGGGCCGGGGGCGGTCTGTAAAACCGTTGGCCTATGTGCCCGCGTGAGTTCGACTCTCACCCTACGCACCATTTTCCACTCAAAATTAAAAATTGCCAGCAAAGAAATTTTAATTAAAAATCTCTTTTTAAAAAATAAAAAAATGGCAAAAGACAAAAAATCCTGGTCAAAACAAGTAACCGAGCATAGTTTTGCTTTAGAATTGGAAAAAGGAGTTTTTACTTTCAATAACCCAAAAAGAATTGCCGCTTCTTTGAAAAAATCAGCAGAAAAAAGTTTAAACCGCAAAGGCACTCCTTTTCAGTCAGCAATGTCAATGCTTAATTTTTACATCAATCGCGCTGGTAAAAAATTAAAACCGGAAAGAAAAAAAATTTTAGAACAAACAAAAATAGAATTAAAAAAATTATTTCACCGCTTTTAAAATATTTTATCCAAATACTTGAAAAATTTTTTAATTCTAATCATTATTAAAAGAGAAATGTTTTTGACATTTTTATTAGCCGAGGATTGTCTCCGTTAGCTGGCGGAGATAGAGCAACTGTTTTGCGGCAGCCCCACACCTTTCTAATACTATGCCAGGATAGCTCAGTGGTAGAGCAACTGTTTTGCGCCAGCCCCGCACCTTTCTAAATAATATGCCAGCATAGCTCAGTGGCCAATTCCAAAGCATAGCTTTGGATGGCTCATCCAAAATCTTAGATTTTGGAATAGAGTAGAGCAGCACTTTTGCCTACCCGCCATCGCCTAAGCCTGAGTAGCTCAGCGGCAGAGCAACTGTTTTGTAAACAGTAGGTCGTCGGTTCAAATCCGACCTCAGGCTCCTTGGGCTCAGGCGTAGGCAGGCGGGCAAAGTGATGGTTGTGGGTTCAAATCTCTCTGCTGGCTTGATAAAGAAAGGTGCGGGGTAAAAAAGAGGAATTAAATAAAAGCCGGAGTAGCTCAGTCGGCAGAGCACATCCATGGTAGGGATGGGGTCGGGAGTTCGATTCTCCCCTCCGGCTCCATTAAAAAACTTTACTTCTTTTTTTATTTGTTGTAAGTTATAAAAGAGTAAATCTTATTAAAAATGGCTCAAGGAAAATTTAGTCAAAATTTAGTAAAACTGCGTTGCTCCCAATGCAAAAGAATTAATTATACCGTTCATAAAAATAAAAAAACCGTTGGAAGAAAATTGGAATTTAAAAAATATTGTCCTTGGTGTCGAAAACATACTCTTCATCAAGAAATAAAAAAATAATTTAAAAAATGACGATTCAATAGCAGAAATGGTTTTTAGTTAATCACTAAAGATAAAAAGGGGGTGTCGTTCAACGGCAGGACGGCGGTCTCCAAAACCGCTAATCCGGGTTCAAATCCTGGCACCCCCGCTAATAAACAGTGAAAGAAAATTCTTCTAACAAACAAAAAGAATCCGAAGAGCTTCAAAAACTTAAAGCGACGGCTAAAGAAAATTTAATCCAAGAATTAATTCAAATGGGCTATTTAAAAACGCCTTCAATTATTGAAGCTTTTCAAAAAATAGACAGAATAGATTTTGTGCCGGAAGAATACAAAAACGAAGCTTATGCTAATTATCCTTTACCCATTGGCGCCGGCCAAACTATTTCTCAGCCGCTAACCGTAGCTTTTATGTTGGAACTTTTAGAACCAAAACCTGGAGAAAAAATTTTAGATATTGGTGCTGGCTCTGGTTGGCAAACATCTCTTTTGGCTCATTTAGTGACCGAGCGAGGCAAAATCATCGCTATTGAAATTATCCCAGAACTTAAAAAATTTGCCGAAAGTAATATCGCTAAATATAACTTTTTGAAAAGTGAACGGGTAAAACTTATTTTAGGCAACGGCACAAAAGGCTATGAACCAGAAGCGCCTTTTGATAAAATTATTGCCGCGGCAAGTGCTTCTTTCATTCCCTCAGCGTGGAAAGAACAATTAAAAATCGGTGGTTTGATTGTCGCGCCGGTTGGTCAAAGTATAATAGTTTTAAAAAAACTCAACCAAACCGAATTTTTAAAAGAACAATATTTCGGCTTTAGTTTTGTCCCTTTGGTAAATAATTCTTAAAGGACTTGACAAATATTTTTGTCTTGCTATCATTTCTTTAGAATGAGAAAGAAAATATTTCAGGCGGAAGGCATAAAACCCTAAAGGGTTTTTTCTGACTTACAAAAATGCCTCCGCCGAACAGGCGGATTTTTATTTCTGAAATGAAAGGAATGACTGGTCTTTGAAAATTCTAAAATGGGTTTTTTGAGGTAAAAAATTGGGTAAAAGGGTAGATGGTGGATGCCTTGACACCAAACGGCGATGAAGGACGTGGCGTAGCTGCGATAAGCCTCGGGGAGGTGCGTAGCAACCTTTGATCCGGGGATTTCCGAATGGGGCAACCCAGCGCGGTAAACCCGCGCTACGCAGATTTACGCAGATCTGTACGCAGATTTCGCAGATAATAAAATATCTGCGTTGATCCGCGTAGATATCTGCGAAAATCTGCGGGCGTACCCGGTGAAGTGAAACATCTCAGTAACCGGAGGAAAAGAAAACAACATCTTGTCTACGACAAGATCGCGGATAAATACGGGATGATACGCTGATTAACGCAGATAAGAAATTATATCTGCGAAAAATCTGCGTGATAATCGGCGAAAATCTGCATTCTCGCCGTAGGCGAGAATAATTCCCCAAGTAGCGGCGAGCGAAAAGGGAGGAGCCTAAATCCATTCTAATCTAAAAAGTTAGAATGGAGGTCATAAGATTAAAAATGTTCTTAGTTTGTAGAAACTGATTGACGCTGATTGGGTAAGCTGATTAACACTGATAACTTCAGTGCTTTTCTGCTTGCTTGTTGGCTTTGTTCTGTTTCTACATTCTAAGAGAAGAGTTACAAATTCATTAGTTAGTCGAATTTGCTGGAAAGCAAAGCCAAAGAGAGTGAAAGCCTCGTAGACGAAAACTAATGAACTCTTTAATTTTTAATCTTGAGTACTCCGAAGAAAGAAAGCTTCGGAGGAAGTCACCAGAACTATCTGGTAAGGCTAAATACGTTTGGTGATCGATAGTGAACAAGTACCGTGAGGGAAAGGTGAAAAGTAGGCCGGTGAGGCCGGTGAAATAGAACCTGAAACCATCTACCTACAAGGAAGCGAAGCTCTATCGCTATCGCTCAGAGCTTCTAAGTTCAAAATTCAAATATCAAAATTCAAAATTTAGGAAATTGATAAAATTTTCTTTAGAAAATTTTATCAATACAATAATTTTGATTTTTGCATTTTGATTTTTGATTTCGGAACTCCGAGCGGTAGCGAGGAGTGACGCTGTGCCTATTGAAGAATGAGCCAACGAGTTTATGTAAGTGGCAAAGTTTAATCCGCTTCGGCGGAGTAAGCGTAGCGAAAGCGAGTCTGAATAGGGCGTTACTTCCTTAACTAACAACTAATAACTGATACTTATAACGCGAATGTTTTAAGTTTTAGGTTAAAAGTTGTTAGTTATGGTTGTTAGCCGCTTGCGTAAGACCCGAAACCAAGCGAGCTTGCCTTGGCCAGGATGAATCCCCGCGAAAGCGAGGAGGAGGTCCGCACCGGTGAGTCGTTCAAAACTCTCGGATGAGCTGGGGCAAGGAGTGAAAAGCTAATCGAGCTTGGTAATAGCTGGTTCTCTCCGAAATAGTTTTAGGACTAGCGTCGAGTGTTTCCTTTTGGGGGTAGAGCACTGGCTGATCAGCAAAGGGCGAAAGCTCGGCTGATTAATCAAACTCCGAATACCAAAAGGTATAAACTCGGCAGTCAGACTGTGGGGGCTAAGCTCCATGGTCAAAAGGGGAACAGCCCAGACCGCCGTCTAAGGTCCCTAAATTTTTGCTCAGTGTGAAAGGTAGTCATTATCCATAAACAGATAGGAGGTTGGCTTAGAGGTAGCCATCCTTTAAAGAGTGTGTAACAACTCACTATTCGAGGATAGTGGCGCCGAAAATTTACCGGGGCTAAGCAAAATACCGAAGACGCGGCCCATCTTGTCTACGACAAGATCGCGGATTATCGCGGATGACACGCAGACAAACGCGGACAACCAAATGTAATAATCAGCGTGAATCTGCGTCTGAATCAGCGCAAATCAGCGTTCTCGCCGTAGGCGAGATGAGAGTAGGAGAGCATTTCTTGCGCAGTGAAGCTCGACCCGCGAGGGCGAGTGGAGCGCAAGGAAGAGAGAATGTTGGCATGAGTAATCGCAAATCCGGTGAAAAACCGGATCCCCGAAAATCCAAGGTTTCCTCCGCAACGAAAATCGACGGAGGGTGAGGCGGCCCTTAGGCAATGGCGAAAGCCGGAGCTGAATGGACAGCTGGTTAATATTCCAGCCCATCTCTTTGGGGATACCGATGGGGTGACAAAACGCAGTAGAAGAAGTGTCTTAATGGTTTGGCATTTTTGACCGAGGATGATTTCTAGGCAAATCCGGAAGTCTGCCTTTAATGGCAAATCCCAGGGTAGAAACAAGAAGTGGTTTTTACTACTTCAAGTTCTTCGAGCGCGTTTTCGAGAAAAACCTCTAAGGAGCACCAAAGAGATTCCGTACCGTAAACCGCCACTGGTGGATGAGGCGAGGAGCCTCAGGGGAACGGGTGAATCCTCGTTAAGGAACTCGGCAAAAAAGCTAGGCGTAACTTCGGGATAAGCCTTCCCTCTCTTGTCTTCGACAAGATCGCGGATAAACGCGGATAATACGCGGATTAACGCAGACAATCAAACGCAGATTAATGCAGATTATACGCAGATAAACACAGATAATATCAGCGTAAATCAGCGTAATAATCAGGGTGAATCTGCGTCTGAATCAGCGTAAATCTGCGTTTAGTCAGCGTCAATCGGCGTTCTCGCCGAAGGCGAGAGGGGGCGCAGCTAAAGTTTCTCTGGCGACTGTTTACCAAAAACACAGCTCCCTGCGAACTCGTAAGAGGAGGTATAGGGGGTGACGCCTGACCGATGCGAGAAGGTTAACGCCGCCGGTCGCGGAGTGACTCGGCACGCGTAAATCAGCGTGCGGAGCCGCTTCGCGGCTGAGCAGCCGAAGCCCTCGTCAATGTCGGCGGTAACTATAACCGTCCAAAGGTAGCGCAATTCCTTTCCGGGTAAGTTCCGGAGCGCATGAAAGGCGTAACGACTGGAGAACTGTCTCAACGAGGAGCCCGATGAAAATGCGATTCCCGTGAAGACGCGGGATACCGGCAGCAAGACGAAAAGACCCCGGAAGCTTTACTACAGCTTGATATTGATATTGATGTTTAAATGCGTAGCGTAGCGGGGAGGCGATGAATCCTGGTTTTCGGATCAGGAGGAGCCATCAATGAAACACCCGTCTTTTAAACGTCAATATCTAATCCCAGCGGCAAAAACGCTCGGAAACAGTGTCTGGCGGGTAGTTTATCTGGGGCAGATTCCTCCTAAAAAGTAATGGAGGAGCCTATTAAGGTCAGCTTACTCCGGATGGAAATCGGAGCGAAAGTGCAAAAGCAAAAGCTGGCTTGACTGCAAGACCTACAAGTCGCGCCCCCAAGCTTTAAATAGCTGGGGGTCCCGGTCGTCATTATTAGATGACTTAGGGACAGGTGCGAAAGCAGAGTTTAGCGACCCGACGGCTCTTTATAGAAAGGCCGGAGACAACGGATAAAAGTTACTCCGGGGATAACAGGCTGGTGGAGTCCGAGAGTCCCCATCGACGACTCCGCTCGGCACCTCGATTAACTTATAACTTAACCGATAGTCGAGGTTAAATTCGGCTCATAACGGTGGAACCCATATGTTTAAAAATCCAGTAATTAATGATAAAATTAAAATATATGGGCAATACCGTGGGAAGTTTTGAGATTAATACTTATTGGCAAAATAAATGGAAAGTTATTAAACCAACATTAACAATTAGCCCGCAACAGCGTTCGCTAATTGTTGGTTCGATATTAGGAGACGGAACATTACAGGTGGGTAAGAAGGCAATTAACGCCAATTTAAAAATAGAACACGGACTGTTGCAAAAAGAATATGTATTCTGGAAATATAACATTTTACGTCCTTTTGTTTTTACTGAACCAAAAGTTAGTTATCGATATCGAAAAAACGGAGAACGATACGCAAAATCTTGGTGGTTTCGAACATTACGGCACTCATTAATTACAGAATTTTATAAGCAGTTCTATAAAAATGGACGCAAAATTATCCCTGATGATATTGAAAAACATTTAGATGTCTTGGCTTTAGCGGTTTGGGTTATGGATGACGGAAGTTTAAGTCAAAAGAAAATTGACATCAGCACTTATTCATTTACAGAAAAAGAAATTCAGTTATTGCAACGAGTCCTGAAGAAAAATTTTGGTTTAATTGCCAATTACTATCGTGATCGCGATAAAGGTTATCGTATGTATTTTAAAAGCATTGAAACTAAAAAATTGATTTTACTTATTAAACCTTATGTCTTAAATTGCCTTAAATATAAAATTAATCTCAAAACCCCGTAACGACTTGTTGCTTTAGGCAACAGAGTTAGAATAGTATATTCTAACTAATACGCCGAACTCACTTAAATTTTTTTTGCAAAAAAATTTAAGTGGGAAGGTATAGTCTACACCATTAGTAATAATGGAATTAGTGGTCGGCTCACCACATCCTGGAGCTGGAGAAGGTTCCAAGGGTTTGGCTGTTCGCCAATTAAAGTGGTACGTGAGCTGGGTTCAAACCGTCGTGAGACAGGTTGGTCTCTATCTGCTGTCGGCGTTGGATATCTGAGGGAAGTCGGCCCTAGTAAAAAATTGCTACTTTCCGAAGTAATTCGGATTGAAAATTCGGCTAATAACGGTGAAGTCTTATTATTTGATTATTGCAATCGGTCTTGCAATAATTTACTTGAGGACCAAGAAATAGTAAGATAATACCGTGGGAAGTCAAACCAATGCTTCGCGCTTGGAATTCTCAATGATTAATTTTCAATTTTCATTGAATTTTTAATGTTTTAATTTTCAAATAATTAATTCATTAGAATTTCATTAGAAATTAGAAATTGAAAATTAGAAATTCCACTGTGGAGCAGTGGCGATGACCCCGTAACGACTTGATTGCGAATAACAGATAGCAGTCAGAATCGGAATTTATATTCCGGTTAATACGCCGACCCCCTCCTCACTTTTGTAAACCGAGCCTTAAAATAAATGATGCTTTAAATAGAAGCTTGGAATTAAAATGCATAACGAAGGTTCAGTTTGCAAAAGTAGGGAGGGGTGAAGATATAGTCTACGCTTCTAGTAATAGAAGATAAAGTGACGAGAGGACCGGGCTGAACGAACCTCTGGTGTACCGGCTTTGGCACCAGCTGAAACGCCGGGTAGCTATGTTCGGCGTACATCTTGTCTACGACAAGATCGCGGATAAACGCAGATGACACGCAGATTAACGCAGACTATCAAGCGCAGGTTAATTCAGATTATACGCACATAAACGCAAATAATATCAACGTGAATCACAGCGTAATAATCAGCGTAAATCAGCGTCTAAATCAGCGTGAATCTGCGTTTAGTCAGCGTAAATCAGTGTTCTCGCCGTAGGCAAGAGATTGGATAAGCGCTGAAAGCATCTAAGCGCGAAGCCCATCCCAAGATAAGATATCGTGGGTTCCTGGAAGACTACCAGGTCGCCGTAAGGCGCCTAACCATAATTTCATTTTGAAGTTATGGTTGGGGATAGGCTCTAGGTGTAAGACCCGTAAGGGTTTTAGCCGAGGAGTACTAATAAACCCAACCCAATTTTTTATCTCAAAAAGCCCATTTTTGCTGTTTTTCTAAATAAAACTTGCCCGTGTTTTATCGTGATATGGCCCACCTCTTCCCATTCCGAACAGAGAAGTGAAAGTATCACGACCCAATGATACCAAACTAAATGTTTGGGAAAGTAGGGTATGCGGGCAATTAAAATTTAACTCGCTTTTAATCAGCGAATTTTTTATTTCTCTCTCATTTTTCACTCAATAATTTGAATAATATCGCCGTCTTTTAATAAATAGTTTTTGCCTAAAATTCTAAAACTTTTCAAGTCGTTGCTAAAAATTTTAGCTCCTTTAAATTTTTTTAACCATTCTTTGTTAAGTTTTTCAACCAAACTAATCAATTTTTCTCCTTTCTTTAAAATGAATGGTTGAGAAAAATCCGGCTTTTTGTTCCGCTCTTTTAAATAAACGCGGACAATTTTTAGAGCTTCAAAAATTTCTTTTTTTAATGCCTCAGCAGAAAAAGTTTTAGTTGAGAATTCCTTTATTTCAAATCTGGTTTTTAATTTATCAAATTTTTGTTTCAATTTATCAAAATTTTGTTGGGCTCCTTCTAATTCGCTTTTGTTAGCCAAAACAAAAATTTTTTCTTTCTCAATCTGCCAATCGGCTAAAATCTCCAAAATTTCTTCTAAATTTTTTTCCGGCTCTTTTGTTAAATCTATCAAAACTAAAACCAAATCCGCTTGTCTCGCTAAATTTTTTAACCAACCCGGTTTAAAATCTTTTGAAAGAGGAGGAGTATCAACAATTTGAATTTTAATATTTTCAAACTGAGCCATTCCTACTTGAGGAATTTGAGTCGTAAAAGGATAATCTTGGACTTTAAAATTTGTCCCGCAAATAAAATTTAAAAAACTTGTTTTTCCGGCGTTTGCTGGTCCGACAATTAAAACCTGTCCCGCTTCTTCTTTTTTCACCACATAAATTCCTTCTCTTTTTACTTTTTTTGGTTTTTCTCTTTTTAATTTAGCGATTTTCTTTTTTAGTTCTTCTTGAATCTTTTCTGTTCCTTTATGTTTAGGACAAACACCTAACATCGTTTTAAGGATTTCAATTTTTTCTTCGGCTTCTTTCGCTAAACTTAATTTCTTTTGCCACTCTAAAAATTCTGGTGGTAAATTTGCTGGCATTAATTAATATTATAAAATTTATCAAAGTAAAAATAAATTTTTGCTTACTCTTGTTTTCAATTCTTGACCAATTTGAAAAATAAAATTAAAATAATAATGGTTATTTGAGTTTCTATAATCTAAAAAGGAGGTCACTATGTCTAAAAGAGTTGCAGAAGAGGAGAATTCGAAGGGGAGGAAGATTTTTTTCGCACTTCGGCATTCACCGGAGTGCGATGAGTGTCCCTCCCAGAAGGAGTGTCTCCTTCTGGGGAGATGCGTCGTCGAACCTCCTTTTAATGAGGTTCGAATTGTGGAAATTGGTCGGCCTCCTAAGGGCTGGCTCAAAAAACTTTATCGGCATCGCTTCTAAGCGATGCTTTTTTTATTTAAGCCAATTGATTATACTAATTTTGATGCTTGATTATTTAAGCAAAATTAATTTAAAAAATTTTTCTGAAAAAACTTGCCTTTTGCGAGTTGATTTAAACATTGAACCAAAAGAAGAAAAAAATGCTTATCGGCTGGAAGCTATTCTACCAACCATAAAGCTCCTTTTAAAAAATAAAATAAAAGTGGTGATTTTAAGCCATCGCGGTCAGCCGCAGAAAATTCCAAATTTCAAATCCCAAATTTCCAAATTCACGCTTTCGCCTTTTTCTTCAATTATTTCTCAAAAAATAAAACAACCGGTTGTTTTTTTCCCCCATTTTGATTTTAAAAAAATCAAAAAACAAATCCAAAATTCCCAAAATCAAATTTTTCTTTTGGAAAATTTAAGATTTCTTAAAGGCGAAGAAAAAAATGATTCAAAACTCAGTCGCCAGTTGGCTCAACTTGCCGATTTTTATATCAATGACGCCTTTGCTGTTTCTCATCGAAAAAATGCTTCTGTTGTCGCTATCTCTAAATATCTGCCGTCTTACGCTGGTTTATTATTGGAAAAAGAAATCAAAAATCTTGATAAAGTCATAAAAAATTATAAACATCCTTTAACAATTATTATTGGCGGCGCTAAAATTTCTGATAAAATCGGCGTAATAAAATATCTTTGGCGCAAAGCTGATTATTTTTTGCTCGGCGGCGGTCCGGCTAACACTTTTTTTTATGCCCAAGGATTGCCTATTGGCGATTCTTTAGCTGAAAAAAATCTTTCTCTTAAAAATTATTTAAATTCAAAAAAAATTATTTTGCCTTCTGATTGCAAAATCTCTCAAAGAAAAATTTTAGACATCGGTCCTCAAACCATTAAAAAATTTTCTGAAATCATTAAAAAATCAAAAACCATTATTTGGAACGGACCAATGGGAATGTTTGAAAAAAAAGAATATAAGAATGGAACTTTTGGCATTTGGAAAGCAATTTTAGCAAACCGCAAAGCTCAGATAGTTATCGGCGGCGGCGAAACACTCGCTTCACTCGCAACACTGATGCCCGCTGATTATAAACGGATTACCACTGATACGTATCAGCGTAAATCCGCGTCTAATATCAGCGTAAATCCGCGTCTTTTTTTATCAACTGGCGGCGGCGCGATGCTTGAATATTTGTCAGGCAAAAAATTACCAGGGATTGAAGCGCTTGCCTTATAAATCGAATGGTTAAACGGTTTTTTATTTTTTACCACCCAAAAGCCTTTTAAAAAACCATCTTTTTTGACATTTTTTTGTTTTTTAAGATAGAATTAGAAATATTATTATGAAATCAATTGTGGTTTTATATCATGCCAATTGTCCTGATGGCTTTAGCGGTGCTTACGCGGCTTGGAAAAAATTTGGCAAAAAGAGTCTTTATTTACCTGTTGAACCGCAAACCTTACCAAAAATAAAAATAAAAAATAGCGAGGTTTTTGTTATTGACGCCAGTTACTCAAAAAAGAATATCAAAAAACTGCTTCAAAACAAAAATTCTGTTATTGTCATTGATCATCATAAAAGCAGCCAAAAAGAAATAAAAAGCGCTTCTCAATGGTATTTTGATTTAAATCATTCAGCTTCGGTTTTAGCTTGGCAATATTTTCATCCCAACAAAAAAGTTCCGAAACTTCTTTCTTATATTGAAGACATAGATCTCTGGCGATTTAAACTGCCTTATGTTAAAGAAATTAAAAGCATCCTTGAGTTGGAGACTCAAACTTTCAAAAATTGGGAAAAATTGGCTTCTGATTTTGAAAAACAAAGCCATTTTAAAAAATATGTTGAAAAAGGAAAAATTATTAATGAATTTGAGGAAAAAATAATTAAAAAAATAATGAGTTATTCTTCTTTGGTGTCTTTTTTTGGCAAAAAGATTTTAATGGTTAACTCGCCGATTTTTAATTCCGAGCTGGGTTCTCTTTTAGCAAAGAAAAAGCCGCCTTTAGCTATTGTTTGGCACCAAATCGGAAATAAAATCAAAGTCTCTTTAAGATCAACAGGTAAAATTGATGTTTCTAAAATCGCCAAACATTTTGGCGGCGGAGGACATAAATCCGCCGCCGGCTTTACTTTACTATCAACCAAAAACCTGCCCTGGAAACATATTAATTGATTTTAATCAATGGATAAAAAACTTCTTGTTTATACAGATGGCGGCAGTCGCGGTAATCCTGGTCCAGCAGCCATTGGCGTTGTTATTAACAACAGATTTTACGGCGAAAAAATCGGCGAGACAACCAATAATGTGGCTGAATATCAGGCTGTTATTTTTGCTTTAAAAAAAGCTAAACAACTAATAGGAAAAACAAAAGCCAAAGAAACTGATTTAGAAATTCGTTCTGATAGCCAATTGGTGATAAGTCAACTTAATGGTGAATATAAAATTAAAGATGAAGAATTAAAACCGCTATTTATTGAAATTTGGAATTTAAAACAAGATTTTAAATCAGTAAAATTTACTCTGGTCAGCCGAGAAGAAAATAAAATAGCTGATAAAATTGTTAACCAAACACTGGATTCATTGCTAAAATTCTAAATTTCGGAAAAGGGGGATTGACAAAAAAATAAAAAGGAGTTAATTAAAAATTGGCAAATCAGACGATAGCGCTCTGATAAAAATCAGGGTGAGGAAAGTCCGGACGTCCTCCAGCCCCACTTTCTGATCCTAACTGTATAATTACAAAAAAATTTATAATTTTATAAAGTTTAGAGATAAAAATATTTCTTGGAATCAGAAAGTGGGGCTGGATAAAAAAGTACGGGCTAACAGCCCGCCGCCGAAAGGCGAGAGGTGCGAACAGAGACGCTTTAATTCGAAAGAATTAAAGCATCCGTTTTAAAGCGGATGAGTCCTTGGGGCAACCTAAGGAGTGAAACGGCTAAACCCTTACTGGACGCAAGGCCGTACTGCCAATGCGGAGCATTGGCGGGGTGCCGCTTGAGCCCGCGAGCAATCAAGGGCCTAGACAAATTATCGTCTAAATAAACAGAATCCGGCTTATGATTTGCCAATTTAATCATAGAGCCCGCCATAAACGGGCTTTATGATTTTATGAGCTTTTGATAATTTTGATAAATTTTCTTTTGCCTATTTTAAGAATCATCCCATTAATAATTTTTATCTCTGTCCGCCAATCTTTTACAACTTCTTTATTTATTTCAACCGCTCCCTCAAAAATTAATCTTTTTGCCTCGCTTTTGCTTTTGACGCCGCTTAAGGTCATTAAGTCCAAAATATTAATGATTTTTTTATCAAGTTTTATTATTGGCATATCTTTTGGTATTTTTTTCTCAGAAAAAATCCGGAAAAATTCTTGGCGAGCTTTTTGGGCCTCTTTTTTATTCCAGTAAAGTTTAACAATTTCAAAAGCGATTTCCGCTTTGGCGTCTCGCGGATTCATCTTTAAATTTAAAACTTGTTTTTTTAATTTTTCAATTCTACTCTTTTTCATTTCAGTACAAAGTTCAGCCAACAAAAACATTCCCGAATCATCAAAAGCCATTACCTTGCCAAACATTTCTTTTGCTGAATCATCAAGATTAATCAATCCACCCTCGCTCTTGCTAATTTTTTTACCACTTTTTGGATTAACCAAAAGTTTTACGGTGACAATAAATTTCTCCTTATTTTTTAAAAGTTTAAGAAGTGTCCGGCCAATAAGCATATTAAATGTTTGATCAACGCCGCCAACTTCAACATCGGTATTCAAAGCCACCGAATCATAACCCTGAAGAAGGGGATAGAAAAACTCGGCTAAACTAATAGCTTTTCTCTTTTTTAAACGCTCCTGAAACATCTGGCGTTCAATCATTTGCTGAACGGTAAAATGCCCTAACAGTTTAATAAACTCAGCAATGGTCATTTTCTTATACCAAGAGGAATTAAATTTAAGAAGCGCGGGATTGCTGCCGGAAAAAGAAATAATTTTTGAAGCTTGAGATTTAAATGTCTTAAAATTTTTCTTTATTTCTTCTTCAGTCAATGGCTGACGACTACTCAATCTGCCCGAGGGATCGCCAATCCGACTGGTAAAATCTCCGATTAAAAAAATTATCTGATGACCTAGTTTTTGAAAACGCCTTAAAACCAAAAGGCAAACAGCATGACCTAAATGAAGATGAGGACTTGTCGCATCAACGCCGAAATAAATTTTTAATTTTTTACCATTTAAAAGTTGTTTTTTCAAATCCTCTTTTGAAGGATAAATTTTTTCAATACCTCTTTCCAAAATCTCTTCTATTTGTTTTTCGAAATTTCTCTTAACCATTTTTTAAATTATAACGACTTTCCTAAAATAAATCCATTGGCTATAATTAAAAAGAGGCGCGGGATTAGTTGAACGGCCTAACGACCCAACGCGACTTTTCTTTAGTTCTCATCACTTTAAGCGGGGTAGCCCAACGGTTAGTGTGCCCCGCCCATTAAACTGCGGGTATAGTATAGTGGTAGTACGGAACCCTTCCAAGGTTCAGGCACGGGTTCGATCCCCGTTACCCGCTTATTAATAATGGCGAGGATAGAAGGGTTCGACTCCCTTCAGCCGCTCCATCAGCTTAAACTCTTTTAAGTAGACAAAAGGACTTGTTTTATAGGCTTGATAAGACGTCAAAGTCATTTTTGATTTTTTACTTTTTTAGTTTTTTTCATCAGCTGTTATTTTTGGTTTTAACAATTTCAATTGATGTTTTTGCCTCAAGAAATAATCTTATTTCACCAAATCCATTTTTACTATTATAAATTACGATCGTAGATTATAATAGTAACTAAAAACGAAATAATCATTTAAAAATTTATTTTAGTAAAGAGGTAGAAAGTCACCTTTCAATATAAGAATATATTCCCAAAATTTTCGCTCAATATGCTATAATTAATAAAAGCATTTATGAAACTATGAAAATCGTCTTTTTTGAAACTAAAGATTACGAGAAAAAATATTTTGAAGGGGTTTTGAAATCTCATGAGCTTTTATTTTTTGATTTTCCATTAAATGAAGAAACAGCTGACGTGGCAAAAGATGCCGAGATTATTTCGGTTTTTGTTTTTTCTCAAGTAAACGAAGGGGTTGTCTCAAAATTAACTAAAACAAAATTCATTGCCACCCGCTCCACTGGCTATGATCACATTGATTTAGAAGCCTGTCGTCAAAAAGGAATTTTAGTTTCCAATATCCCAAGCTATGGCGTTGAAACTGTTGCTGAACACGCTTTTTCTTTAATGCTGGCAATTTCCCGAAAAATTTTTGAAAGTCTGGAACAAACCAGAAAAGGAGATTTTTACAACGAAAATCTTACTGGCTTTCAATTAAAAGATAAGGTTTTAGGTATTATTGGCGCCGGAAAAATTGGCAAAAGAGTAGCCGAATTAGCTAAAGCTTTTGGAATGAAAGTTTTGGCTTATGACCTTTTTCAAGACGAAGAAGCGGCAAAAAAAATTGGCTACCAATATGTGGAGTTTGAAACTTTACTAAAAGAATCTGACATCATCACCCTTCACGCCAATTTAACAAAACAAAATTATCATCTTTTAAATGAATTGGCTTTTCAAAAAATGAAAAATGGTGTGATTATTATTAACACTGCCCGCGGCGGATTAATTGATACCGCTGCTTTTATTAAATATCTAAAAGAAGGAAAAATTAGAGCGGCGGGCATTGATGTTTTGGAAGAAGAAAGCCAAGAAAAAGAGGAAATCAAATTGCTTTATGAAGATAAACTCAGCAAAGATGAACTTCAAAAACTTTTAGCCGACCATATTCTTGTTGACTTAGAAGACCAAAACAAAAACGTCCTTATTACCCCTCATAATGCCTTCAATAGCATTGAAGCCTTAGATGAAATTATGGCAACCAATGCCAAAAATATTCTGGCTTTTATTAATCAAACACCAATAAATTTGGTGAAATAGTCTTAAGTTAAAAAACAAATTCTGCCTGCTCTGTGGGGGCGCGCCGCCGTCGAATTTCATACCAGCAATAAAACTGAGACGTCATCTTTCACCTCTACAGATTCGGATTAACAACTCTGCCTATAAACAAAATAGCGCCAGTGCTTTTTTGTTGAATCAAAAATATAAATGGATGGTCTGCTCGAAATACTGGAATTTCCGGTTCTTCAGCAGGGCCAGCTGCACTACCTACGACCATAATAACTGCGGTAGCCGCAGCGGCTTCAGTACCCTCTTCGTTTACTTCAACAAATGCTTGATGAATTGCCTCGTCAATTTTTAAATCTCTTTTGCCCGTAGCTGTCATTCCAGAAAAATCTGCCGAATCGGAAAAAGCAAGAGGCATACCTATTGCCTTAAGGTCATCGGCCATAAAATATTTTGTCTCAAATTTAAATTTCGGAATATAGACATCAACTCTCTGTCTCCTTAAATCTTTTTTCCAGTCTGATATATTTTTTGTACTAAGTATGCCTTCTAATTTCGTTAAATTATCATTCTTTGGAAGCAAAAGTAAAATAGATAATTCATCTCCAGAGTACGGCATTTCGAGCATTTGAAGATCGCTGTTTTCAGCATAATTAAAGATTGCCTCCTTGTCTGTTCGTCTCATCATCTGCGCCTTAATAATTCCACTGTTACTTGTTCTAAAATCTTCTTCTTTTGTATCATTTTTATTAAATTGTTTGATCCACTCTCCTTTGAAGTAAACGGCATTTGTCAACACTAACTTTGTCATTGGTTGTATAATTCCTTGAGGGATTAAGTTTTGGATTTTGTCATTTGTCTGGTTTTCAACCCAGTTGTTTATCGTTATTCGCGACCCTTCGGGATCTTTTTTGAAATCAAGATTTATAGCTTTTCCACTATAGTACTTTTCTACATTTTCAAAAAAATCTTTGGAAAATTGATAATCTTGTTGAACCCAAAGAGCATTGGCACTGTTAAACTTATATTTTTTATCTTTCTTGTTTAATTCATTAAAAATAGAGGCGTATTCACTTCGTCTTAAATAACTATCTTCTGGAAAATGAAATACTGAGCGTATTTCTTCAGCCGTCTGTCCTTTTGCACCTTCATAAGTCATTACAAAAGCACTAGAGATACTAAATGGCGAAAAGAATATGTTACCGCTCTCTTTACTTTTCAATTTGGAATAATAATCTAAAGCGAATTGATTATTAGCGTCGACGACATTTTTTATATCTGAAAGTTTTGATTTTTGTTCAGATGATAAAGGAGTTATTCTCTCACGGAATATAAAAATACCGCCGATGATAATTACAGCAACCACTAATATTGTAATGCCTGTTAAAATTTTCCAATTCATATTATTATACTACCAAATAAAATGAATTTGGGCAAACAAATTTTGGGGAATTCTTTATTGTTGCCCGCGCATGAGAAAGTGAGACAAGAGCAACACTTCTTATTTAGGCGGCGTTTTTTGCGAAGCAAAAACGCCCCAAAGCAGAGTAAGCCCGCTACGGGTAAAAATTCGGCGGGGCGAAAAGCAAGGGAGCAGGGTGAAACCAAAACTTTACAAATTGGCTGCCGGGCAGGGATTCGAACCCCGATACCGAGATCCAGAGTCTCGTGTCCTACCGTTAGACGACCCGGCATAACTTAATAAAATTTACAACAACCTTAATTAAATTTCAACTATTACAAAATTCAAAAACTGCCGATGGGGCAGTTTTTGAATTCGCAAAAAATCAATTTTTAGAGATTAGCATCAGCGCCCTGACCGCCATACGGCTCTCCTTCCATCGCATTACAAGATTTTTTGCTGCTGTAAAAATCTTTCCAAGCGCTTTGACGGGCTTTTTGTAAATCTTTTCTCGCTGTTCTTAAGGCTTGGCGATAATCTAACCAAGCAGTTCTAAAAGCTTTCTGACGATCTTTTTTAGTAGTTAAAGCCCAGGCAGATTTTAAAGCTGATTGACGGGTTGAAAGAGCGTTCTTGACTGCGGTAGCATAAGCATCAATTGCGGCGCTTAAAGCTGAATCCCGGGTGTCAATTGCTTTTTGAATGCAAGCCACATCAATCGGTTTAACTAGATGAGTTTTTACTGGCGTAGAAGTAGGTGTAGAAGAAGTAGTTGTTTGAGCCATTGCTAAAGGTAGCGCTCCGACAAAAAGGAATGCAGCCAAAAGCGAAGCAGTTATAAATTTCTTAATCATTTTAATTTATTTTTATATAATTCGACCTTTATTATTTTTTAACTCACGGAATTTTTCTTAAATTTAAAAAAGACAGATATTAGATAGCCCATAACAAAAACATTGACAACAAAAATTATTATTGAAGTTAATGGCAGATATTCTAAAATCGTTGTTATAAATTCTTCTATAAATGCCCAACTCAAATCAAATTCTTGAATCATATCTTTTATAATAATTAAAATGTCTTTCTCAATTATTCGACTCCAAATATGCCAGCTTATTAAAATTAAATTTAAACTCAGCAAAACAATTCCTATCAAAAAATAGCGTTTGAACCGAAGAAAAAATAAACTGCTCATAATTTTTTTATGAAGTCCTTCTGGGGTTTTTGTTTGTATTTGTTTTAAATCCTTAATAAGTTTTTCCATTTTTTATGGTTTATTAAATTTTTCTTTTAATTCTTTTTTTGCTCGGTGGATATAAATTTTGACAGTATTTAAAGGTAAATTAAGAGTTTCGGCAATTTCTTTGTAAGTAAAATTGTTTTTGTAAAAAAGAAGAAGAACAGTGCGGTATATCGGCTTTATTTTGGCTAAAGCATTTTGGATGTCTCTAATTGCTTCTTGCTTTTCTATATTAGAATACGTTGTTTCTGCCTCAATTGTTTCAAGATTTTTAAGCTCATCTAATAAGATTTCTTTTTTATTCTTTTTCCGGCGCCAAAAATCGTAAACAGTATTAGTAGCGATTTTATAGAGCCAGACCAAAAAATTTTTATTAATATCAATTGTTTTTATATGAGTATAAAGTTTAATAAAAGTTTCCTGAGTTAAATCTTCAGCGTCTTGTTTTTGGCCAACTAAGTGATAAATATAGCCAAAAATTCGATCTTCGTATAAAAGAAGAATTTTCTCAAAAGCGGCTAAATTTCCATTTTTAAGAGATAAAAGAATTTTTTTTTCTTCGGATTTCTCATCCATACAATCTTTTATAATATTTCTATTGGTTTTTTGCCTTCAAATTGGATTTTTTTGAGTTTCAGTTTATTCCCCACAGTTAAAATTGCCTCTAAAATTTTTACTCGTTTGCCATTTTTTATTGTCCAGGTACCAGGCTCGGGATTTAAGCCGCGAATTTTTCTGTCAATTTGAATGGCAATTTCGCCGCCTTCGTTTTGGGCTTTTTCTAAATCTAATGGCTCAATATAAGCATCCTTATTGGAAAATTTTTTTGTGTAGGTGGCTTGAGATTCATCTTGGGGCATACCTTCTATTTTTTCGTCCTTTCGTATATTTTCGTACTTTTTTAAGAAATCAATCAGCAATTCCGCTCCTAATTCCGCCAGTTTATCGTGAAGCGATGTGTATGTCTCGGATTGAGATATTTGAATTTCAGATTGGCTAAGAATTGGACCATGGTCTATTTTTTCATCCATTAAAAATAAAGTCACGCCGGTCTTTGCATCACCCTTTAAAATGGCTGTTTGAATAGGGGAGGAGCCGCGATACTTTGGCAAAAGCGACGGATGAACACCAATTGCTCCCAAACGCGGAATTTCTAAAATTTCTTTTGGAATAATTTTGGCATACGATGCGACAATAAAAAAATCAAAATTGGAAATCGAAAATTGAAAATTAGAAATAGACAAAACTTCTGGCTGTAATACTAAAATATTGTATTTTACCGCCAGAAGTTTTGTGGGTGGGGGAGTGATAATTTTTTTTCTGCCCACTGGTTTATCCGGATTACAAACAACCGCTTCGGGAATAAAACCGCTATTAATTAATTTTTCTAAAATTATCGCGGCAAATTGAGGTGTACCGAAGAATACATATTTAGTAGTGAGTAGCATGTAGTAAGTAGTAAGCAGATTAAAATTTAGATAAACTCTTAATAAGACCGTTAATTAACTTATTAATTTGAATAAGTCCATTGATAACTTTATCAAATTCATCTTTTGTTATATATCCTAAATCTTTGGCAATAATAAATTGATTTTGTAATTCTGTATTTGATCCTAAAGCCATATAATAAAATTGCCCTTTTTCTTTTAAAGATTTTCTAGAAAAACCTTCGGCGATATTACTGGTTATAGAAACTGCTGCCCGACGTATTTGACTAATTAAGGCATAAATTTCTTTATGGGGAAATTTTTCGGTTATTTTATAAATAAGTAAAACCATCTCGTGGGCTTTTTGCCAAACAATTAAGTCGGTAAATGATTTAATTTTTTGCTTTTTCTCCATTTTATCCTTACTACTTACTACTTTCTACTTTCTACTTTATACACGTTTTTTGCTTTATCAATGAAAAGCACCCCGTTTAAATGGTCAATTTCGTGTTGAAAAACTCGAGCGAGAAGCCCCCACGCTTTGATTTTAATTTTGCGTCCGTTGGTATCAAAACCGCTAACAATAATTTTGAAAGGTCTTTCCACCAATCCCACCATTCCCGGCACGCTCAAGCAACCTTCTTCTAAAATTTCTGTTTCTGAAGATTTTTTAATAATTTTTGGATTAGCCAAAGCGTAAAACTTTAAATGTCCTTGCTGATCAGGTAATTCGGCAACAAAAAATTTTAAATTCAAACCAATCTGATTAGCGCTTAAACCAATGCCGTGGGATTTTCTCATTATCTGACGCATTTTTTTCGCCAAAGCCTTTAATTCCTTTAACGAAATTTTAGAAAAATCAACGTCTTTTAAAGGCTGACGAAGAATTTTTCCTTCCTTTTGATCAATGAAAACGATTGTTTTTTCTTCCATTTTTTTGTTTTGGTAAATTTTGAATAACCTTCATAAAATAAGCGCCTCTTTTTTTAATTTTTTTTCGCTGACTGATATCTTTAGCCAAAGCGATTAAATCGCTGGGCTTATAATTTTTAGCTAATTTCATATACAATGATTTATGTTTCTCATCCTCTAAAATCGCCGCTAATATCAAGCCCACCGCCTGATAAACCGTATAAACCCGCGATTCTTTTTTTCTTTCTTTGAGTTTATCTAAATAACTGACATCTAATGATTTATTCATAATTTTATCTTATAATAAAATAAAAAATAAACCAATGTTAAGGCTTTTTATCGCTATTAATTTGCCGCCATCAATAACGTCGAAAATTTCCTCTTTTTTGAACACCCAAAAGCCGCTTTTTGGAAATGATATTCGTTTTTTACCGCCTCAAAATTGGCACTTAACTTTGGTTTTTCTTGGCTATCAAGATGAAAAAAAATTGCCTCTGATTCATAAAGCTATTAAAAATAGCCTTTCTCAGTTTAAAAAGCCGCCCCTTATTGAATTAAAAGAATTGGTTTATGGTCCGCTTTTTAAAACACCAAGAATGATTTGGTTTTTAGCCTCTGAAAAAACTTCTCAACAATTAAACGAATTAAAAAATATTTTAGAAGAAGAATTGGAAAAACAAGGATTAAAATGGAAAAAAGAAAAGAGAAAATTTGAAGGACATTTAACCCTTGCCCGTTTCTTTCCACTTTCTAAAAAAGAGCTGCCGACTTTAAAAAAATTAACTTTCCCGTTAAAATTTGAAGCGGTATCTCTTGATTTAATGAATTCCATTCTTCAAAAAACCGGCGCTTTTTACGAACCGCTTTTTAGAATTGAATGGTAATTTGATTTTTTTTATATTTTTGATTAAATTAAATCATTATGTCTAAAAAAAGCATTTTAAGAATTGCTCTTGCTGTTGTCTTCATTATTGTCATTTCTGGCTTTAGTTTTTATTTCGGTTTTAAATTCGGCTCCCAGCAAAAAATTTCTCTGCCCCCAGAAAATCAAAAACTTATTAATGCCGATTTTTCTTTATTTTGGAAAACGGCTCAAATAATAAAAGATAAATACTTCAAGATTAAAGATGTTAAAGACGAAGATTTGCTTTATGGCGCGATCGCTGGCTTGGTGAACGGCTTAAAAGATCCCAATTCTGTTTTTTTCAACCCCAGCGATGCCAAAAAATTTGAAGAGGATGTGAGCGGCACTTTTGGCGGCATTGGGGCTGAACTAAATTTAGCTAATAATCAAGTGGTGATTATTGCTCCTTTAAAAAAGACGCCGGCTGAAGCGGCTGGACTGAAAAGCGGCGATATTATTTTAAGTGTTGATGATAAGCCCATTGCTGGTTTAATGCTGGATGAAGTTATTAAACTCATTCGCGGCGAACCGAATACAATAGTCAAACTTTTAATTTCTCGAACAGGTTGGAAAACACCAAAAGAATTTAAAATCCGAAGAGAAATTATTACAGCGCCGACACTTGATTGGCAAATAAAGCCGAAAAACATCCTTTATCTTCAACTTTATAGTTTTAATAACAATACCTCACCACTTCTTTATCAAGCTATTTTAGATGGCTTACTTAAGGGAAGCAAAGGAATGATTTTGGATTTAAGAAATAATCCTGGTGGTTATTTTGATGTGGCTATTGAAACTGCTGGTTGGTTTCTTAAACGCGGTTCTTTGGTTGTTATAGAAGAATTCCGAAATGGCAAACAACAAATGTTTTATGCTGATGGCAACGAGGCTTTAAAAGATTTTCCTATAGTGATTTTAGTCAATGGAGGCTCGGCTTCGGCTTCAGAAATTTTAGCCGGCGCCTTAAGGGACAATCGGGGAATAAAACTTATTGGCGAGAAAACTTTTGGCAAAGGAACGGTCCAGGAGCTTCAAAACCTTAAAGATGGCTCGGTGGTAAAAGTTTCGGTGGCTCAATGGCTCACTCCTAAAAAAGTTCAAATTGATCATCAAGGACTTATACCAGACATTGAAGTTAAAATGAATGAAGAAGACATTCAAAATAAACGTGACCCTCAATTAGACAAGGCTTTGGAAATAATCAATCAAATGATTAAATGAAGGTTATTCTTTTAAAAAGTGTTGAAAAGCTGGGCAAAAAATTTGATATTAAAGAAGTAAAAGATGGCTACGCGCGCAATTTTTTGTTTCCCCAAAAATTAGCAATAGCAGCAACGCCGTTGGCATTAAAAAAATTGGCTGAATATAAAAAACAAGAAGAATTAAAGCATCAAAAAATAATTGAGGAATTGAAAACGCAAGCTCAAAAAATAGAAGGGGAAAAATTTATTTTTAATCTTTCCGGTAGCGGCGGAAAACTTTTTGGTTCGGTAACTAAAAATGATATTTTAAAAATTCTTATGGAAAAAGGATTTAAAAATTTTAGCCTAAAAATGGAAAAACCTCTAAAAAAAGAAGGAGAATATCTGATTGATGTCTTTTTTAAAGAGGGGATAAAAGCAAAAATTAAAGTGGTTGTACAGAAACAACCTTAACGAATTTTTTATTGCCATTAAAAGCAATATGTTTACGCGTTAAAAATTTTACCCGGCCATTTTTCAAAGCATAAAGCGTATCATCGCTGCCTTTTTTAACATTCTCGCCAGGAAAAAAATGAGTACCTCTTTGACGAACAATAATTTCACCGGCTTTAATAAAAGCACCATCCGATTTTTTTACTCCCAATCTTTTGGCTTCTGATTCTCTTCCTAATTTAGTGGAACCTTTGGCTTTGGTATGAGCCATAATGATTTAAAAAATTTTTTTATCCGGACCTTTATTTTTTAATTTTTAAAATTATAGTTTATAATTTAAATGTATGTCAAGTATTTTTGAATGGCTAAAAGAGAATTTTAAATGGTTTGTTTTTATTTTTTTGGCTCTTTTGCTTTTGAGTTTAAGTTTTGGCTTGGGATATTTAATCAGCGAAAAAAACCATCCAGCGCCCATTATTATTGAAAAATGCTCTGATTCTTCTTCTCAATAGCAAATTTTTTGCTTTTAGAGAAATAAAATTGATTCTCCCAAAATACAAAATATTTTGCGACAGATTGTCTTATGTTTATCTTATTTATAAATAACCAATTTGCTTTAGCCAATATTCATTTTCCCATTCCCATAACTTTTTCGCGCCTAAAAAAGCTTCAAAATCTTTTTCCCAATAAGGAAATTCTTGAAGCTCCACTTCGCCTTTTAATTCTGACCATTGATGCTCACAATTTTTCATTTCAGAATTTCCCCACGCGGTTTTAATCTGGTCTCTGCCGCCTTTACTTCTTAAAATCGCGCCGCATTTTAAACAAACGCGATGTTGATCAACTCTTAAAATCCAGCGCGTTTGAATCCCTTTCATTATATCTTTAACCGCCGCAACATAAGCCGCGGTTTGAAGATTATAATCCCGATAAATCGCTTGAGAGGTTTTAATATCTAAAATACCTAATTTGCCATCAATAAAAGCGATAGCATCAAGGGTGCCGGCATAACGCTCCGCGTAGTTAATAATTCTTTTTTCTACTAAATTAGGGTCAACCTGAATATTTTTTTGATTTAAAAATTCTAAAAATGCTTTAATAGACGGCTCAATAGCTGGCGAAATTTCCGGTTTTTCACCGATAATAATCTTTTCAATCGCTTGATGGATTTGGGTGCCTTCAATCGCTGATTGTTGTTTTACTTTCTCGCCACTATTAAAATTTTCCATCTCTCCATAAAAACGATAAAGCGCTGGTTTGGCTTTGATTTCAACGATTTTTGTTACGCGGGGATACCAAAAACCCTCAATTTCATAGCCGGCGACACTTTTAAAATGATTAAGGTCAGAGTAGTACATAATATTTTATTTTATATTTTAATCATTTCTCAGTCAAATTTAATTTTTTTAACTCTAAATATTTTCTTACGCTATCACATAAATATAAATCTAAATTGAATTTTCAACATTTAAAATATCAATTTATAAATATAAAAAGATTAGAAGTAGGGTAGAAAAAGACAAAAGACCATCTGACGCAAAAGATACATTTTGTCACACTTCAGTTAATTTAAAAAACCATTTCCCTCTTTTCTCTTATATCATTTAACGATCTAAACACTGAGAAAGAATTGAGGCTTTTTTTCCTTGAAGAATTTTTGAAAGACAATTCAAAATAGGATATTTTTTTCTTTTAAGGCGTTTGAGAATGAAAAAAAGCGATTCCGCGCCTTCGGATTTTAAGGCTTTTTTTCTTTTTAAATTGACAAGGTCTTTGCCAGCTAAATGATGACGAGAAACCGGACTAAAACCAGTGGCAATAAAATCGCCCAAACCCGCTTCTCCTAAAATAATTTGAGGAGAAATTTTTAATTCATCAGAAAGAGAAAGCCATTCTTTTAAAATCTCTACCACCAGCCATCCTTTTAAATTATTTCCCCAATGTAAACCATCGGCAATGCCTAAAACAATCGCATAAATATTTTTTAAAACCCCGCTAAGACTGACTCCCTTTTCATCGGTTGAAAATTTCAAACGCAGAGAGGTTTTTTCAAAAATTTTTTTTATTCGTTGAAAAATTTTTTTCTGGCGACAAGCAATAATCGCTATTGCCGGCTCTCCTTTTTTTAATTCCTCGGCTAAGGTCGGACCGCTTAAAACTGCCAGTGGTTGTTGAGGTAAAAATTCTTTAAGAACCTCGAAACTTGTTTTGCCGCTTTTTGGATCCAAACCCTTGGTTAAAGAAATGATAATAGTTTTTCTCTGAATAATTTTGTAAAGATTTTGAGCCACTTCAAAAACAGCACCCGCCGGGACAGCAATGAAAATAAAATCCATCAGCGGTACTATTTCTTTTAGGGGTTTTTGGTTTTTCACTTTTTTAGGATTTTTATCCCAAAGAAACACCCTCACTTTAGGATTTTTTAAAAGAACTTTTTTAAAAGCAATGCCAATTTGACCAGCGCCAATAATTAAAACTAATGATTTCATAAATTATAAAGCTGAAATGGCTAAACGAATTAATTTAATCAAAGTCTCAAAAATCCAAATAATCACATTAAAAATGGCTTTTAGAATAGCCACTAAACTAATACCTAAATTAATTTCAAACCAGTGATTAATTTTATAAAAAATTTCTTTAAATTTAATCCCCGGATTTGAAAAATTAAAAGATTCATTTTTTAAACCCAAAATTGTATTTTCTAAATTTCTAAAAAGAGGAGCTTGGGGATTAGGACTAATTTTACTAAAGGTATCAATTAACTCTACAAAGGGCGCCGGCAAAATATTTTTAAAAGAGGAAAGATTTAAAGAACCAATGTCATTAGCCAAAACGGTTAAAGGCAAAGCAGTTAAAAAAATGATTAAAAAATAAAATTTTTTCATTTTAATTTTTCTTTTCTAAATAAACCATAGGATTAAGATCGCCGCCAAAAGGCATTGGCCCACACATTCGGCTGCTGCCTAAATAAAAGGTTTGACTCGCATAAACTGTAAAATGCAAATGGTCGCCGGTGGCATAACCGCTATGACCAACATAACCAATGAGCTCTCCTTTTTTTATTATATCACCTACTCCCACTACTTGTCGAGAGAGATGGGCGTATAAAGTGGTCAAATTATTTTCATGACGAATAACAATAAATTTGCCATAAGCGCCACGATAACAATAGCGATCTTGATCGCCGCTTGCTATCACCTTGCCGCTTTCAGCGGCAAAAACAGGCGTCCCTAATGGCGCGGCGATATCAATGCCATTGTGAAAGTGCCCGCGATAGCCATAGCGGGCAAAATCCGTAAAACCATAATCTTGAGAAACCATTCCTGAAACCGGCCAAAGAAGAACGCCAGAAGGAGGCAAAAGATTAGGATTAATTTTCTGACGCAATTCAAATTCTATTTTCTCAATTTCGTTGGCAATCGCTTTTTGTTTTTCAATCAATTTTTCCAATTCCTGAGAATAAATTTTTTCTTGATTTTTTGTTAAAGCCAAAAGATTTTCTTTCTCTTTTTTTTGGTCTTCAATAATCAATTGACGTTCCTTGAGATTAAGCTGTTCCACTTTTTTTTGTTCTCTTTTTTCTTTTAACTCGCTTAATTTTTGATTTAAAAGTTGACTATTTAATTTAGCTTGCGTTAAACCATCAGAAAGATGATGGTTTAAAGCTATAAGGCTTTGGACTTCATTAAAACCTTCGGTCAAATTTTTATTCTTTAAAAAAAGCACCAAAAAATTTTGATGATCTCTTTGCTGCAATTCAATTAAAATCTTTGCTAAAAGATATTTATCGCCGTCAATTTTTTTTCTTAAATCTTCTATTTCATCTTGAAGGTCATTAATTTCCAAATCTAATTTTTCCAAAATAATTTTATTGCCTTTTAAAAGAAGATTTAATTGATCAGTATTGGCGTTGATAATTTTTAATTCTCGATTTAGACTTTCTTTATTTTTTCTTAATTCATTGAGACTTTTTTCAAAAACTTCTCTTTGAACTTGAATTTGCCGCAGCTCTTCGGTTTTTTGTTTAATCAACTCAGAAGAAGATAAAGCTAAAGCGATTGGTGAACTCACAAACAAAAAAATCAAAAAAGGAATGAAAAAATGCAAAAATTTCATTATTTATTAAGGCTTTTTAATTTTTCCAAAGCCAATTTTATTCTCCTTAAGCTTTCTTTTTGTCCTAAAACCTGGGCGATTTGAAGGGGCGGCGGAGAATTTCTTTCGCCAGAAAGAGCAACCCGCAAAGGCCAAAAAACCTCTCCCCTGCCTTCTTTTTGAGCCAAAAGAAAAATTTCTGCTTCCAATTCCGGTCCCGCTAAATCACTTTCATTTTTATTTTTTATCAACTGATATAAGGCTTCTAAATTGCTCATAATTTTTGAAGGAGGACTATTTCCCCAAATTAAAAGTTCAGCTGGATAATCTTTCAATTCAAAGAAAAACTGAGAAAGAGAAACAAAATCTTTCAAACTTTTTAATCTTTCTTTTTCTATCTCAATTACTTTTTTTAAAAGATTTTCGTCTTTCAACCAGAAGGCGGGAATAAAAGGCTTTAAATAATCTAATAATTTTTCGGTTTTAAGATGTCTCAAATAATAAGCATTAAGCCAATCTAATTTTAGCTGATTAAAAACAGCGCCGCCTTTTTGAACCCGAGAAAGGTCAAATTCATTAATCATTTCTTCAAGGCTTAAAATTTCTCGATCGCGACTGGGATGCCAACCAAGTAAAACCAAAAAATTAAGCATTGCCTCGGGCAGATAACCCTCTTTTTGATAATCGCTAAATGACTTTTGAAGGAAACGGCTAGAAAGTTTTTGTCGCTGCGGGGTTAAAATCAAAGGCAAATGAGCATATTTAGGCGGTTTTATTCCTAAGGCTTCTCCAATCATCAATTGCTTGGGGGTATTAGAAATATGATCCTCTCCCCTAATAACATGAGAAATATTCATTTCCCAATCATCAATCACGACCGCAAAATTATAAAGCGGCTCTTCTAAACTTTTAGCAATGACAATATCGCCGATAAGCGAGGTGTCAAATTTAATATTTCCCCTAATAAGATCGTGAAAAGAAACAATTTTTTCCGGCATTTTAAATCTAATAACGCCGCTTTGATAATTTAAATTACGGCAATGACCAGAGTATTTAGGCACCAATCCTTGACTTAATTGAGCTTGTCTTTCCGCTTCTAATTTCTCCGGCGAACATTGACAATAATAAGCCCAGCCCTCTTTTAAAAGTTTTTCCAAATAATGTTTATAAATTTCCAAACGTTGACTTTGATAAACAATGTCACCATCCCAATTCAAACCCAACCACTTCAGGCTTTCAATAATCTCATTTTCAAATTTTTTTTGAGAACGCTCCTTGTCCGTGTCCTCAATTCTTAAAAGAAATTCTCCTTCACTATGCCGCGCAAAAAGCCAATTAAATAAAGCTGTTCTCGCATTACCTAAACTAAAAGGACCAGTGGGCGAAGGAGCAAAACGCACCCGAATAGGCATCAGTTTTAATTATAACGTTTTTTCGGTTATTTTTCTATAGCTTTTAAAAATCAAAAATTATTTTCTCAAAGCGAGTTTGATAATCTCTTTAGCAATAACTTGAGCGGCTTCTGGTTTAGAAAATCGTTCTGCCGCTTCACTCATTGTTTTTATTTTTTGAGAATCAAAAAGAATTTTTTTGATTTGATTTAAAACAATGTTAATGGTTAAATTCGCTTCCTCAATAACGACGGCAGCGCCGCTTTGAGCATAATCATAAGCGTTTAACAGCTGATGATTAGAAGCCGCTTCCGCTAAAGGAATTAAAATTGAAGGTCGGGCGAAAGCGGCAATTTCAAAAATAGTACCCGCACCGGCTCGGGCAATAACTAAATCCGCTGCGGCTAAAACATCGCCCAATTTAATCGCGTCCAAAAAATCAACCAAATGATATCGACTATGAAAATACACATCAATATCTTTTAAAACTTCGTGGGAAATAGTTAAAGCTTCTTTAAAATTGTTTTTTCCTGTTTGATGATAAATTTGAGCCAGAGGCAAAAGTTGATCTAAATGGTTAATAATAAAATTATTAATTCTTACTGAACCCTGAGAGCCGCCCAAAACAAGAATAAGAGGAGTGTTTGAATCCAAACCTAAAAATTGTTTCGCTGTTTCTTTTCTCATTACCCTTTGGGCTAACACTGTTTTTCTTAAAGGATGACCCACTAAAGCCGTAATTTTTGGCGGGAAAAATGAAGCGCTGCGAGGAAAAGAAATAGCCACGCGGGAAGCAAAACGAGCCGATATTCTGTTTGTCAAGCCGGGATAAGCATCGGATTCATGAATAATTATAGGAATAAAATAAAATTTGGCGGCTAAAACAACAGCTAAGGCGCTGGGTCCTCCTTTGGAAAAAACAACATCAGGCATTAACCAATAAAGATGCCACAAAGCTTCAAAGAAACTGAGAAAAAATTTCGGTCCATCTAAAAAATTTCTCAAATCAAAATAGCGTCTTAATTTACTGGATAAAATTTTATAAACCTTTATCCCCCGCTCTTTAAATTCTTGATTTAGAGGACTTTTAGGACCACAATAAAAAATTTCCGCCTGTCCTTTGCTTATCTCAATCAAAGAATCAGCGACGGCGATTAAAGGATAAAGATGACCACCGGTGCCGCCCCCGGTTAAAAGAATTCTTATTTTTTTTGTCATATTTTTATCTTTTTTGCCATTTTGAGATATTTAAAATAATGCCGCTCATTGTCAAAAAAACCGCTAAACTCGTGCCGCCATAACTAATAAAAGGCAATGGAACGCCAGTTAAAGGAATAAGACCAATATTAGCCGAGATATTAACAAAAGCCTGAAAACCAATTAAAGAAACAAAAGCAATCGTTAAATAGCGGCTAAAATAATCGGGCGCTCTTTGAGCAATAAACATTCCTCGCCAGATAAACAGCAAAAAAAGAAGAATTAAACCAACTGAACCAACAAAACCCAATTCTTCAGCAATCACCGCAAAAATAGAATCACCTATGGCTTCAGGCAAATAATTAATCTTGGTGGTTGATTGACCATAACCGACGCCAAATAATCTACCCGAACCAATAGCAATAAGTGCTTGATTCAAATGATAGCCGCTGCCAAAAATATCAGTATTTTGATCTTTAACATTCGTCAGCCAACTGGAAATCCTTTTTAGGCGATAAGGTGTTAAGGCGACAAAAAGAGAAACAATCAAAAAAAATGTTAAAACGAAAACAGCCATAAATTTTATCTTGGCGCCGGCGGTGAAATAAGTTATTAAAGAACTGACTAAAATAATTATAGCGGTAGTCGTGGCAGGTTGCAAAAACAAAAGGACACTAAAAGTGGCGGTTAAAAACAAAAATGGCAAAAATCCCTGGCTCCAATTTTTGCTCCGCCATTGCTTCTGACTCAGCCAAGCGGAAAGATAAGTCAAAAAAGCCAATTTTAGAAATTCAGCTGGCTGAAAAGAAAAAGAAGAAATATTCAACCACCTTTCCGAGCCACCACTTTTAAAACCCAATGGCGTAAAAACCAAAATTAAAAAAATTAAACCTAAAATCAAAAGAAAAGGCGCTAATTTTTCCAAAAAATGAAGGTCAATAAAAAAGCCGAAAACAAAACCCAAAATCCCAAAAAGCAAGCCGTATAAAATTTGATGCCTTAAATAATAAAAACTATCACCAAATCTCAAACGAGAAATATCCGAAGAAGCGCTCGCCAACATCACCAAGCCAAAAATGACTAAAATAATAACAAGACTTAAGAAAAAAAGATCGGCGGAATTTTTGGCGGAAAAACGAAAAATCATTCTAAGTTTTTAAAACGCGACCGGCTAAAATCTTTTGCCATTTTCCATCCTTTAAAACCAACTGACCATTAATTATCACTTCGCTTATTTCATTGCCGCGCAAAATGACAATGTCAGCATAATAATTTTCTTTAATCAGGCCCCGTTTAAAAATTTGATATTTCTGAGCCGGACCAGCCGTGATTTTTGAAATCGCCCTTTCTAAAGGCAATAGGTCCTTTCGCCTCTCTGCCCAGTCAATAAATTGAAGAAAAGTTTTTGGGTTTTTGGTTTCTTTAAAACCCCAATCAAAATTTTTCGCTGAAGAAATAAAAGAAAAAGGAGAAATCATTGCCTGTTCCAAACTCAATTCATCAAGTCCTTTAATAAAAAGGGCGGCTTTTAAATTAGTGATTCTCATTAATTTTAAAAGCATTTCTTCTAAACTCAATTCCTCATTTTCACTTATTTCTTTTAAACGGCGACCGCTGAAAAATTTCAAAGATGGCGGCACTTGGGCAATAACCGCTTCTTTCAAAAACTCTATTTGAGAAAAATGTTTTAAAAGCTCTTTTTCCCAATGAGAAGCATTAACAATTTCAATCATTTTTTCTCGACCGCCTTCGCGATAAAGCGGCGGCAAAAAATAATCCAAAGGGACAATTAATTCAGTAAAAGGAGAAATGTCAAAATTTAAACTGAGCTGATGGCTTTCGTTTTCTATTATTTTCAAGACTTCGCCATAAAACGGGGCAATTTCTTTCAAAGGCTCAAAATGATTGATTTCTATTTCACTTTTGGTTTGAATAGCGATTTTTATTATTTCTTCCAATTGACTTTTAAAGCGCTTTTTATCAAAGCAAGGACTGAAAGCAAAAACTTTTTTAAAAGCGGCGGCGATTTCCATAATTCTTTTTATTTCCGCTAAACTCAAAAAGGCATTCTCAATTTGATTAAGATCCAAAGAAATTCCCAATGCCCCTTCTTTAAAAGAAGAAGTAATAATTTTTTTTAAAAAATTCCATTCTTTTTCAGTCAGATCGCGGAATTTTTCACCCGCCAAAAAATTCCTAATGGTTGAATAACCCATAAGCGTCCCAAAATTTGTTCCCACTCCCCTATTTTCCAAAACCTTTAAAAACTCTTTCATCTTTTGCCAAGAAACATTGATTTTTTCAAAAACCAATTTTCTTTTTCCTAAATCAATTAAAGAAGAAAAAGAAAGCGGCGCTAATGAAAAACCATCGCTTCCGCCAATAATCGTTGTAATCCCTTCTTTAATAAGATTTTCAAAAGAAGCCTCAGAAAAAATTGAAAAAGAGTGGTCAGCGGAATTGGCAATATCAATAAAGCCAGGGACAACAATAGCGCCGCGGGCATCAATAACTGTTTCCGCTTCTTTAAAAGAAAAATTACCTAAGCGAAGAATTTTATCACCTGTAATAAAAATATCAAAAACGCTTGCTGGCTTATGAGTGCCATCATAAACCAATCCTTGTTTTATTAAAATGGCCATTATTTAAATTATAGCCATTTTTAAACTCTCAAACAATTAAATGTTCTGATTAAATAACTCGACTTAAGAAAAACAAAACCAGTCCGACCATCGAAACTAAAGCGTTTAAAATCCAAAAACGCATTGTCACTTGCGGCTCCGGCCAACCTAAGCCTTCAAAATGATGATGAATAGGCGTAGAAAGAAAAACTTTTTTCTTAAACAATTTTTTACTCACCAGTTGAATAATCACTGACATTGATTCCAAAACCAAAACAAAAGCGAAAAAAGGTAGAAAAAAAACCGTATTGGTTAATATCGCCATCAAGCCCAAAGTAATTCCCAAAGACATTGAACCCGTATCGCCCATAAAAAATTTAGCCGGATAAACATTAAACCATAAAAAAGCCAATAAAGCGCCTAAAAGAGCGGCGGTCATCACCGCTAAATCATAACGATGCAAAACAAAAGCAATAATTAGCAAAGCCACAAAAGAAAAAAGAAGAACACCGCCAGCGAGACCATCTAAGCCATCTGTTTCATTAGCCGAAAAGGCAGTGCCAATTAAAATAAACATAAAAAGAGGAATGCTCCACCAACCCAAAAAAACATTGCCAACAAAAGGAATATATAAAACATTCCAATTCAAACGAAAATAAAACCAGCCAGCCACTAAAGCCGCCATAATGGTATAAAGAATGAGTTTGAAACGGATATCTAAACCGCCGCCATGAGGACCAATTTTTAAAACTCCCAACACATCATCTATCAAACCAAAAAGACCGCCTATCCCCATTGCCGCTAAAGGCAGATAGGTTTCGGCTCGATTAACAAAATTAAAATAATTGAAAAAACCATCAATGAATTTTTGAAAAATAAAAAATCCCAAAGCCAAAATTAAAACCGTTCCCCAAATAATAACGCCCGCCATTGTTGGCGTTTGGTTTTTCTGCTGATGGAATTTAAAAAAAATTGGCGCTGAAGCAGCATCGCGGATATTCTTTTTCCGCAAATCAAGCTTAATTAAAAAATGATAAACAAAAGGCGTTAAAAAAAGAGCGACAGTAAAAGCCAATGCCATCATAATAAAAACCCTTGTTGTTTCGTAAAAAATCATTTATTTGAATAATAAGCTTTTTCCGCCCATTTTAGAATTTCTTTTGCTTGCTGAAATCGATCAGCTTCACTCCCTAAAATAATAATCAAAATCCGATCATTTTTTAAAGAAAATAAAGCAATGAGGTTACCACCGGATTCATCATTGGTCCCGGTTTTTCCGCCTAAAAAGTCAGGATCATTAATTAAGGGGTTGATATTAAAAATTTTTTTAATAGACGGTTTATTTAAGGGCTCAACTAAAATATTCGGCAAACGGCTCCAGGTAAAAATTTCTGGATGATTATTAAGAATATATTCAGTCATTAATGCCAAATCGGAGGCATTTGAATAATTTCCTGGCGAAAGTCCGCTGGGATCTTCAAATCTGGTGGCGGTCATTTTTATTTCTTTGGCTTTTTGATTAAGAAGGCTTATAAAATCCGTGCCCGGCGAAAAATTATTATTTTGATTAAAATGTTGAGCTAAAGCCACGGCCGCATCATTGCTCGAGGTTAAAATCATTATTTTTAAAAGGTCGCGATTGTTATAAATTTCACCCGCTTTTAAACCACCAGCGTCGCCTTCGGTTTGAACCGCTTGAGGGGTAATTTCTACTTTCTCATCAACCCGACTATTTTCTAAAAAAACAGAAGCAGTAAAAAGTTTGGTTAAAGAAGCAATCGGCCAACTCTCTGAAATATTTTTATGAAAAAGAGGCAAATGATAATCTAAAGATTCAACCAGAACCGCTTTTGCTTTTATCTCCGGGTCTAAAACGGACCAATCTCTTTGTAAAAGAGATTGATTTTGAAAAGATGAGTTGAGCTCGTTATTTTTTTGAAAATCAAAAACAAAACTTGAAGAACTACTGGGAGTCTTTAAAGAGGGACGTTCTTCTGAAGAAATTGAAATCGGTGAAAAAAAAGAATGGATTAAAATTCCGGAAAAAAGAATTAAACCAATAAGAATGATTGTTTGCCATTTAATATTCATATTTAAATTAATTTTTGATTTCTGAATTTTCTATTTCAAATTTTTGAAAAAGCTCCCGATATTTTTCATAAGCCGGCAAATCTTTTATCTGGGTCAAGCCTAAGTGTTTTAAAAACTCTAAAGTGATTTGATAATAATAAATATTTGAACGCTTAGCGGAAGCGGTTTTTTCAATTAAGCCGCGGATAAGCAGGTTTCTTAAAATATAACTGGAATTAACGCCTCTTAAATAATCAATCAAAGAACGAGGTAAAGGTCCTAAATAAGCAATAATAGTTAAAGTTTCTAAAGCCGCTGGGGTTAAATTTTGGCGGAAATCTTCTTGAATTATTTTTTTTATTAAAGAAGAAAAAATTGGTTTGGTCACTAATTGCACTTTATCATTAGCCACTAAAAGATTTAAGCCGCGGCTTTCGCTTTTTAAAGCCTCAGAAAAATCTTTTAACAAATCTTTGACTTCGTTAAAAGAAACTTCAAGAAAAGAAGCAATACGTTTCAGGCTCAATGGTTCGCCCATCAAAAAAAGAAGCGCCTCTAACTCTCCTTGTTTTAATATTTTCTCTTTTTCAGTCATCTTTTTCTATTTTAGCGGAATTAATTTTTTTGGCAATTTTTATCTCGCTAAAGAAATATTTTTGATGAACCTCAATGACTTGATTTTTGATTAAATAAAGAATGGCTAAAAATAAAACAATAATTTCGCTTTTTGAACCTTCTTTTTTAAGAGAAGAAAAATCAAGCGGCTTTTCACTAATTTTTTTTAAAACTTCTGCCATTGTCTTTTCTAAACTAATAAAATGGTTAACCACCGGCGCTTGCGGAATAAATATTTTTTCCCAATCCCCAAAAAGACGTTCTATTGTTTTTTCTAAATCACCTACTTTTAATTTCTGGGGCGGATAAAAAAATGTTTGAAAAGATTTCAAAAATTCCCGATTCATCATTTGAGGTTCATCTTTCCACAAAAAAACAATATTTTTTTGAGCTGATTTTAATTCCTGATAAATTTTTAACTGCTTTTCCAAAGCGGCGATTTCCGTTTTTTCCTCTTCAGCTAAAGAAAGAAACGGAAAAAGGGCTTGGGATTTAATTAAAATGAGACGCGAAGCAATCACTAAAAAATCCGCCAAAATATTTTTATCCGCCGTTGGCGGCAGCGATTGAAGATAAGTCAAAAAATCAGCTGTCACTTGAGCCAAACTTAACTGAGTAATTTCCAATTTTTTTTCCTCAATTAATTCTAAAAGTTTATCTAAAGGACCGCTGAATTGTTCTAATTTTAATTCGTAATTCATCTTTACTTTTTATTGCCCTTCGTCAGGCTTAAAACTAAAAATATTTCAGCCGCAGCGAATAAGCATCACGTCGCCATCTTCAACTTCATAATCTTTACCTTCCAAACGCAGCCAACCTTTTTGTTTAGCGATGAGCCAACTTTTGGCTTCTAAAAGTTTTTGCCAATTAATCACCTCAGCTTTAATAAATCTTTTTTCAAAATCCGTATGAATGACACCAGCGGCTTGAGGCGCTTTTGTTCCTTTTTTAACAAACCAGGAGCGGGCTTCATTTTCATTGGCTGTAAAAAAAGTCACTAAATGAAGCAGTTTAATAAAAGCCTCAAATATTTTTTTCAAACTTTCTTCGGAAAAATCTTTTTTTAAATCAATAAAAAGATAAGGAAATTTTAGGGAATCAATTTTTTTTATTAATGAAATGGGAGTTTCTTCTTTTTGACCGTTTAAAATAACCAATTGCGGCTTACAACTTAAGAGATTAATTTTTTCTTTGGATTGCTCATCTTTTAATCTCAACTCATTTAAAACGGTTTCAAAATCGCGTTCAGGATTAAGCTCGCCCTCAAAATGCACTATTTCTTTATCTTTAAAAACGCGAACTAAATGAACAATAGCATCCACTTCCCGAATATGAGCCAAAAATTGATTGCCCAATCCCCGACCCTCATGAGCGCCAGCCACCAAGCCAGCAATATCAACAAATTCCAAAACCGCTGGCAAAACTTTTTGAGAATGCATTATTTCCGCAATTTTTTTTAATCGCTCATCCGGCGCTGGAACAACACCAACATTAGGAGAAATAGTAGCAAAGGGATAATTTGAAACATTAACCTCTTGCTTGGTTAAAAGTTTAAAAAATAGAGATTTACCCACATTCGGCAAGCCAACAATACCAATGGATAATTTCATAATTTTATTATATTTCTTGACAAAATTTTTGTAAAACATTAATGTTTGAACATCTTTGAAAATCAAATAAGGAGGTTTGTATGAAAAGATTTATTGAATGGTGGTTTCTCGGAGGCTCCTCTGAGAAAAGTTTATTATTTGCCATGATTCGGTCAGGTTTAAGTTTTTCTGCTGTTTCTCTTGCTGTTTTAGTTATGGTTTATCCAAACTATTTAACCTGGCCAGCAATTATTGGGGATGCTTTTATTGCTTTCCTCATCGGCGCAGTTTACACTATTTGGCACACACCCGAAGATGAAAGGGAGGAATGAAATGATATGAAAATTATTTATGAATTTTTTCTAAGTCTTATTAAAGGAGGATTAGCGACAGTAGTTATTGCTATCCTCCTTTTAGCAGCGGAGATTATCTCCGCTTTAGACAAATAGTTTAATGACCGGCATAACTAAACTAATCGCCGGTCTTTTTAATTTTTTCCTCTTGACTAAACTATGATTCTATATTAATATTTCAGAAATTCACTGATCTTTAACAATTTACTGGAGATTGTTATGATTCTTATCGGGATCGGAAATGGCGTCCATAAGGATGGGACGCCGAGCAAAGTCAGCCAGTTCATTGTATCCGAAATGGTTTCGGATGCAAAAAGCTGGCAAAAAGCCGGCAGAGAAGTGATTTTAATTTTCTCTGGCGGCTACAAGGTGAATGGGCATACTGAAGCCCAAGCGATGTTTCAGTATGCCAGGCGAACAGCACCACAACTTGTACCCAACCTCTTTAAAGAGGCAAAATCCTACCGCACCCATAATAATGCGGTAGAGGCTCTTAAAGTGGCTGGACTTGTTTCCTGGGCAAAACGAGCGGGGACAAATGTTATTATCTATGACCACCCAGCTCATCTCTCTCGAACACTTTTATGTTTCGAGAGAGCGAATCGTTTATTTTTCAGAAACCAGTTTCTCATTACTGGCCGGGCAATTCCGGAAGTGTACGATTCGGAAATTCCCGGTCAACCATATTGGGCCTCAAGAGAAAGTTTCAGCCGCCGGGAGAAAAAAATCAATCTTATTTACCGTTTTCTCCTCTTCCGGCCTTGGGCCAGAATTGGATTTTTCCTACTTTCTAAAATCTGGCCTTCAGAGCGGCAATAAGCCGCTCTTTTTATTTTTAAAAATCATAATAGTTTTTTTACTTCTTCAATTATTTCTTGTGGCACTGGGTCTCGTTCCGGGCTTTTTCCTGGATATCGCCAAGCAGTAATTATTTTTATTTTTGGCTTTAAGTTTTTTGTTTTTGATTTTAATTTAGTTGGCTTTATTAACTTATACATCACCCAAATTTCTTGATATTTTTTAGTGCCAGCCGGCTGCATTACCGCCACTGTTTCTGGCACAATCCCCTCTTCTATTCTTTTAGGAAAACGAATAATTCGCTGAACTCTATTTTCCGAAATGCTATAATAACGCATTTTTTCAAAAACATGACGCGTCCACCAATACCTTTCGGTATTTTTCAACGGTTTAAACATAAAAATTTTTATTTCCGGCTGTATAAACCAATTAAAACTGTTTTGTCTAAAATATGACCCTCCATCGCTTTTTCAATCTCCGCTTTGGAAGCGCCAGCGGCTAAATTTAAAACCGAATCCAAAGCATAAAGTTTAAACATATAACGATGCGGCTTTGAACCGCGGGGCGGGCAAGGACCGCCATATTTTATCTCGCCAAAGCTTGTTGTTCCTTGAATAGCGCCAGTTGGCACCTGATTTTCTTCAATAATTTTTAAATCTGGGTTTAAATTCCATACCAGCCAATGGTCCCAAGTAACGCCGCCAGTAGCATCAGGATCATCCATTATCAAAACCAAACTTTTTGTTCCAGAAGGAATATTTTCTATTTGCAAACTCGGATTGACATTCAAACCGTCGCAAGTATATTTTTCTGGAATAAAACCATTGTGTTTAAAAGCAGCGCTTTTTAAAACCAATCCAGCCATAGATTGTAAATTAATTTTTGTTTGCTTATTTTTATTGTCCGACCTTTGAAAGAAAAATAAAAAATAAAAAGCAACAACAACAACAATGAGACTTAAAATAATCATTAAATTTTTTTTCATTCTCCTTTAATCTATTATAGCCATTTTTAACAAAAAACAAAACAAAAGCTTTTAGAGCCGTTTTTAAACCATCTTTTAAAAAGCCTCAATTTTAAACTCTTTAACTTAAATCTTTTAATCTTTAAAAAAACTTTTCCCCTCAGTCTTATCTTTTTATTTTTACTATTATATTCTACGATCGTAGAATATAATAGTAAATTTAGTGGAGGTTAGTAAAAATCTCAAAAAATCAAAATAAAGAGGATATCAGATTACCAAGACAAAATTTAACTATTTTTAATCTCTCAGGTAAAATATTGAAATTATTTTTCAAAAGACCTAAGCTAAAAATATGGCTTTATCTTTGTATCGGAAATATCGACCAGCTACTTTTTCTGACTTATTAGGCCAAGAAATTGTTGTCCGGGTTTTAAAAAACGCCAGCCGGCAAAATAAATTTTCTCACGCTTACCTTTTCGCCGGTCCCCGCGGCACAGGCAAAACTACCGCTGCCCGGCTTTTAGCCAAAGTGGCTAATTGCCAAAAACGCCAAAAAGACCCTGAATTTGCTAAAAAAGGCGAACCGTGCAATGAATGCTTATCTTGTCGCGCCATTGATGAAGGTCATAATTTAGACTTAATTGAAATTGATGCTGCTTCCAACCGCGGCATTGAAGAAATCAGAAATCTAAAAGAAAGTGTCCGGGTTGCTCCCAGTTCTTATCTATATAAAGTTTTTATTATTGATGAGGCTCACCAACTAACCAAAGAGGCAGCGAATGCTTTACTTAAAACATTAGAAGAACCACCCTCTTATGTTATTATTATTCTGGCAACGACTGAATTTGAAAAAATTCCTCCCACTATTAGCTCCCGCACCCAACAATTTTTTTTTCGAAAAGCTTACCTGCGGCAGATTTTAGAAAAATTAAAAACCATTTGCGAAAAAGAAAAAATTAAAATTTCTCCTGAAGCATTAGAACTCGTTGCCGCTTCGGCGGAAGGAAGTTTCCGCGACGCCGAATCACTTCTTGACCAATTAGCGACAATGACCGAAAACGTTATTGAGCTTAAGGATGTTGAAATGGTTTTAGGTAAAGTTGGTTTTCAAAAAATATCTCAAATCGCCGAATTGCTTCTTAAAAAAGATTTAGCCAATGTCTTAAAAGAAATAAAAATCATTGAAGACAGCGGCCAAAATTTAGCTCAACTGACAAAAGATTTAATCCATTATTTGCGTCGCGTGGCTGTTTTGAAATTTAACCCCCAAATGATAAAAATTTTTGAAAATGATTTTACTCCTGACCATTTAAAAACAATGAATGCTCATTCAAAAATTTTTACTGAGAACCATTTAAATCTTTTAAAATCTCTGATTACGGCTTATGGTCAGATACGCTACAGTCAATTTCCCATTATCCCTTTGGAAGTGGCTATCATCGAACAATTAAAAACGAAAGACTAAATGAAAAATATCAAAAAGATGTTGACGAGCTTGACTAATTGATATAATTTAAAAAGATATTAATTTTGTTTTTGATTTTAAGTTTTTGGTTCTTTGTGAGATATAATTTTTTGGTTAGATATAATTGCGGGGTCGTCTAATGGTAGGACAGTGGCCTTTGGAGCCATTAATGTAGGTCCGATTCCTACCCCCGCAGCAAGATTGTCCTTTTCAAACTGACTATTTTTAAACAATCTTTAAAATTTAAGTTTTTAAATCTTTGACAAAATAATTTTGGTTTTTATAATAAATTAAAAAGGTCGCAAAAATTTTAAAAAATTATGCCGATTATTCCTTGGAGACCATTTTTTGACTTGGATAGATTTTTTGAAGATGAAGAATGGTTCTTGCCGGTTTTGAAAGGATATCACGAACCAGCGATGGACCTTTATGAAACAGACAAAAATTTAGTAGCGAAAGTTAGTCTGCCGGGTATTGATCCAGAAAAAATTAATGTTTCTGTCAAAGACCAGGTTCTCCGCGTTAGTGGCACAAGCGAAGAGAAAACCGAAGAAAAGAAAAAAGGATATTTTCGGCAGGAAATAAAAAAAGGTTCATTTGAAAGAGCTATCCGTTTGCCGGTGCCGATAAAAGAAAATGCTGTTGAAGCTAATTATGAAAAAGGAGTTTTAGAAATTGTGATGCCGAAGCTCGAACCAACAAAAACCGGCGAGAAAAAAATTGCTATTAAAGTAAAAAAATAAAATAAAAACAGCCCTAATGAAAGGGGCTGTTTTTTTATCATTCAAATTATGTTTTTAAATTTATGTTTTTAAATATCGCCTAATCGCTATAATACTTGAAACAATACCCAAAAAAATTCCCAACATTAATTGATAACCCAAAAAAAGAATAAAATGAGTTTGAAAATATTCCCAAAGATTAATTTCACTAATAAAACTTAACACATAAGGATAACTAAACTTTACCAAAGGTATCCAAATAAGAAAACTTAAAATGCCGCCAATCAAACCATAAAGAATGCCTTCAATAATATAAGGACCGCGAATAAACCAATTAGAACCGCCCACCAGTCTCATAATAGCAATTTGTTCGCTATTTGAATAAATGGCTAAACGAATCGTTGTAAAAATCACTAAAGCAGCAACCAAAGCCAAAAAGATATTTAAGCCAACGCCGACGCGTTCAACCGCATCAACAATCGCTGTCAGTCGGTCAATCACTATTTGATTTTGAGTATAACTGATTTTTTCCACTAAATTAGAAATAGAAGCATTGTTTAAATAATCAGCAATCATGGCGTATTGATGAGGATCTTTGGCTTTGATATTTAAAGAAGCCAAAAGCGGATTATCGCTAAATTCTTGGAGCGCCTGACTAATCACCGGTTCGTCTTTATGTTTGGCTTTAAATTCTTCTAAGGCTTTTTCTTGAGAAATATATTCCACGCTTTTTATCTCTTCTAATTTCTCCAAAGAACTTTTAAGACTCAAAATAGCATCTTCGGAAACATTATTTTTGAAATAAATGCTAATATCAATTTTATTCTGTAAAGAATTAATCGTCGCTTTTGTTATCACATTGAATAAAACTAAACCGCCGAAAACCAAAAGCGTTAAAAGCATCACGGTAATGGCAGCAAAACTCAACCAACCATTTCTAACAAAGTTTAAAAAACCATATTTGATAACGCGGGAAATATTTATTAACATCTAACCAATAATAAATTTACCGTTTTCTTCGTCTCTAATCAACCGTCCCTCTTCTAAAGTAATGGTGCGGCGACCGAGGGTATTAACGATTTCTTTGTTATGAGTAGCTAAAATGACGGTGCTGCCAAATTCATTAATTTTAGTTAAAAGCTTTATTACCTCCCAGGTATTAAAAGGATCAAGATTGCCTGTTGGTTCATCAGCCACAATCACTTCCGGCTGATTCACCATTGCCCGGGCAATGGCTACTCTTTGTTTTTCGCCGCCAGAAAGTTCGGCGGGAAAATTAAATGCCTTGTCTTTTAAACCAACCATCTCCAACACCTGCGGCACTAATTCATTAATTTCTTTTTGAGGCCGACCTTCTACTTCCAAAGCGAAAGCGATATTTTCAAAAGCCGTTTTTTGAGCCAAAAGCCGAAAATCTTGAAAAATAACGCCGATGTGGCGTCGAAATTCCGGCAGATGAAAAGATTTTAATTTATTGACTTCATAATCATTAAAAAATATCTGCCCCTTTGTCGGCTTTTCCTCGGCAATTAATAATTTAACGACGGTGGATTTGCCCGCGCCGGAACGACCAACAATACTCACAAATTCTCCCGGCTGAATTTTAAAACTTACCTTATCCAAAGCGGTCGTGCCATTATAAGTTTTGGTAACATTTTTAAAAATAATCATTGAATTTATCAAATCAAAAATTTTTTTATGTTTTTATTATATCATTACCGACAAATAAATCCAGCTCTCCATCCAATACTTTTTCTATCTGGGTAGTTTCTTTACCTGTCCGATGGTCTTTAACCAAATGATAGGGATTTAATACATAAGAACGAATTTGATTTCCCCAACTGGGTTTTGCTTTTACTTTTAGTTTATTTATTTCTTGAATTTTTGTTTCCTCCATTAATTTTAAAATTTTTGCTTTGATTAATTTTAAAGCCTCCTTACGATTTTGAGATTGAGAACGATAAACTTGCGAAGCGGCTGTTAAACCAGTGGGCAAATGAATGATGCGAACAGCGGTTTCCACTTTATTCACATATTGACCGCCGGGACCGCCAGCGCGATAAAATTCTATTTTTAAATCTTTTTCAGGAATTTGAATCTCTTTGGCTTTAGCTTCAGCTAAATCAGGCAAAACCTCAACCAAGGCAAAAGAGGTATGCCTTAATTTTTTGGCATCAAAAGGAGAAATTCTTATTAACCGATGAACGCCGGCTTCATTTTTTAAACGGTTATAAGCTTCGGCTTTATTAATTTCTAAAGTATTTTCATTTAAAAGGCGTGAGGGCCAATTTTGTCTTTCCGCATAACGGCGATACATTTTCAAAAGCATTAAAGCCCAGTCTTTGGCATCAGCGCCACCGGCGCCAGGATAAATAGTAATTGTCATTATTTTTAAGCCAGAGGTGGGATTTGAACCCACGACCCATCGCTTACGAAGCGATTGCTCTGCCACTGAGCTACTCTGGCATTTAAATAATAAACTAAAAACATACAATTTTTAAGATGATTTCTTTTGCCAAAGATATAAAAGCGGACTGGCAACAAATATAGAAGAATAAGTGCCGAAAAAAGTCCCGACTAAAATAATCAAAGCGAAATAAAAAAGCGATGAAGGTCCAAAAAACATAATCGCCAAAAGAACAAGAAAGAGACTTAAAGAAGTGCTCACCGAACGCATAAAAGTTTGATTGACGCTTTTATCAATCACTTCTTTTAAAGAAAAATTTTTTCCTCCATAAACAAGCAAATTCTCTCGAATACGGTCAAAAACAACAATGGTGTCATGAACGGAAAAACCCATTATGGTCAATAAAGCGACAATAAAATTGGTATCAATTTCAACGCCTTTTAAATGACCTAAAAAAGCCAAAACGCCCGTTGGAATAACAACATCGTGAAAAAGAGTCACTAAAGTAATAACGCCATACTTAAAAGATTTTACCGGCCGAGAAACTTTTCTAAATGCCCAAGCCACATAAAGCGAAATGCCCAAAAGCACTAACAAAATTGCCCAAACGGCTCTTTTTCTTATTTCCGAACCAATGGTTGAACCAATACTGGAAAAACTTTTTTCTTGAAGTCCATTTATTCTTTTTGATAATTCCTCGCGAAGCGCTTGATGTTCGTTTTCAGAAAGAGGCGGCAAATGAATAAGAAAACTGCCGTCATTTAAGCTGCTCACAGAAAAATCATAACGAGAACGAATGGCATAAAGATGAGAAATTAACTTTTCCTCTCCAATTTTTTCCGAAAAAGACAGCTGCCAATTGGTGCCGCCGGTTAAATCAATTCCCGGTTTTAAACCAAAAAAAACAATAGAAAAAATACTTAAACCAACCAAGAAAGCGGCTAAAGATAAAAATATTTTTCTTTTTTCAATAACTTTGAGATTCATTTATATTTTTGATTTTAACATAAAAGTTTTTAAAAATCCGTAAGTAACAACAATAGCTGAAAACATACTCACAATGACACCGATAAATAAAGTCAAAGCAAAACCCCGCACAAAACCAGAAGTAAGATTGTAAAGAATAGCGGTGGTTATTAAAGTGCTGATATTTGAGTCTCTAATTGAAGGCCAGGCACGTCGAAAACCTTCTTCAATTGCCGCTTGCCAGCTTAAACCTTTTTTTCTTTCTTCATTGGTTCGCGCAAAAATCAAGATATTAGCATCAACCGCCATTCCAATAGAAAGAATAAAACCAGCAATGCCCGCCAAACTCATTGTCACTGGCACCACTTTAAAAATTCCTAAAACCAAAGAAATATAAATTAAAAGAGCCAAAGAAGCAAAAAGACCCAATCGGCGATAAGCCGAAAGCATAAAAATAATAATCGCCAGCGTGCCAAAAAGACCAGCGATGATGGCTTTAGAAAGCGCATTTTCACCCAGAGTGGCATCAATTGTCTGCTGATTAATTAAATTAATCGGCGCCGGCAAAGCGCCCGCATTGAAACGCTCAACTAATTGCCGCGCCGCTTCTAAACTGAACTTACCGGTAATTTGAGCTTTGCCCCCGGAAATTTTTTCTTTTACCACCGGCATTTCAATCAATTGATTATCTAAAAAAATCGCTAAAGGCTTGCCCACATTTTTCAAAGTCAATTCTTCAAAAATTTTAGCGCCCTCATCATTAAATTCCAACTCCACTTGAGGTGCTCGCGTTACTGAATCAAAAGCCAAACGGGCTGACTTTATATAGCGACCGGTTAAATTCGTTAAAATAAATTTTGGCGTGCTTGTCCCCTCTTCTTCAACCTCCCGAAAATCCAAAAGCGGCGTGGCGCCGATTTGTTTAATTGCCTCGCTAATATCTTTTATGCCGGCTAATTCTACAATCAATCGGCTATGTTCTCCGGCAGTTTCGGTATAAACCCGTGGTTCGCTGACGCCAAAAAAATTAACTCTTTTTTCAATCACATCTCTTAAGCCATTAACCACTAAAGAGCGATCGCTGGGCGCAGTTTGAGATAAATCAATATCATAAATGAGATAACTGCCACCAGCTAAATCCAAACCCAATGTCCAAGGACGAAAAGAACTAATTTTCTGCCACAAGGGTTGATAATCAAAAACAGCGGCGATTATTGCCACAATAATTACTAATATTAAAAATGTCGTTTGATTCTTTTTAAAAAACATAGACTTATTATAAAAAATAAATTATTTTTGTAAAATCATTTTTCACCAAGCCACGGTTGAATTAAAAACTCTTTTTTGGCTTTTTGAAAATCCTCGCTAAATTTCTTATCTTTAGCTTTTAAAGTTTCAAGCATTTTGAAAAACTGCGTTGCTCCATTAGGATGCTCTTCAATGTTAAGCATTTCAAAAACATCAATTTTTTCTCCAGTTATTTCATAATATTTTTCACTAAATTTTTTTTCTAACTTGTTTAAATGACCAGCAACAAAATAGCTCGTAAATTCTTTCTCGCCCAAGAGCTCCATCATTGTCCAAGCCATTGGCACTTGCAAATTGCGATCATAGGAACTAATAAGAAAAGACAAGCGGTCTTTATAACCCAATTGGTTAGTCACTATTCTTGATAAAAGTTCTGTCCCGCCCTCAAGCAAATTTAAAGAAAATCCTTCCTCTTTAGCTCTTCTATAATTGAGGCTATGAATAAATTCATGAACAAAACTGGAAACAGCAAAACTTTCATAATCTTTGTCAGTAATTTCTTCTGGTTTTAAAAGATGATACCTATCTATTGTTTCATTTATGTGTTTATTTTGTGCTTCTAAAGGGATTAATCCTAATTCTTCTACTTGTACCCAACCCTCCAGATTTTTTCTGGCATTTTGCGGATCATTTTTTAATAAGTGAGTCCACATCTCAGATTGGTCAATATATTTAAGGTAAGAATTTTGAATCTTTTTAAAACTGCCATAGATATTTTCCAAATCATCATAAGTAATAATAGTGTAATCTCTGGTTTTATCTAATGTTGCCTCGCCAGCCGTTGATTTTTCTAAAGATGATTGAGGAATTGTTTTAAAATTTATTTCGGTGGTATCAGCAATGGCCAAATCATACCAGCTCGCGCCCAATTGATGTAAAATATTAGTGACTTTTTGAAAATCCACTTTTGGTGTTTTTTCCGCTATTTCTTTTTCCAAATTTTCTTTAGAGTAAATAACCCAGCCTCCTTCTTCTTTTGTCTCTGCTTTCAATGGTTGATTTCTTTTTTCTTCAATTAATTTATTTAAACTTTGAGAACTTAAAAAAGATTTTTGAGCGGTAATAATAGAATCTGCTTGATCAAGCCAAAATTCTCTCATTTCTTTTTTGCTGAATGATTCTAAAGCAATGTTTTTCAATCCGGCATTTTCTAAAGAATCAGCTATTGATTTTTCTAAACGCCTTACTTGTTCAACAACTGGTGTTTTTACCGGTTCTCCGCCGCGACCCGGTCTTTCTCCTTGACAGCCGCCCAATTCGACGCCAGCCAAAACTACCGCCAACCAAACAAAACTTCTCATTTTTTCCATTAACGATTGGGCGGTTTTTTGGTTCTTTTCAAACTCCAAACGCTGATTTTCTGAAATTTCTGCCGGTGAAATTTTTTTCAGATTTTCGGTTTCTTTTTGAATAAGCTCTGTTTGTTGGGAAATTTTTTGAAGAATGGCGGCGCTGTTTTCTAAAGAAAGCTCAATTTTGTCTTTTGGTTTTTCTTCTTTTTCAAGCTTTTCTAAGTTTTTTTCCCGGCTTGATTCAATTTTAAATTTTTCTTTCATTAATTTTATTTTTTATCAAATTCTTTTCTTACTTTCTCTAATTTGGACTGATCAATAATCTTTTTCATTTGGGAAACATTTTTTTTAATCTCATTGGCATAAAGACTAATGAGCTCGCTTAAATCTTTTAATAACTTTTCTGTTTTACTTAATTCTTCAGAAAGGGAAGAATTTTTTTGCTGATGATTCATCGATTTTTTAAAAATAGAACGAATGGCTTTTTTGATTAAAGAAAAAAGACTTTTAATTTCTAAAAACAACCGCTTTAGTTTCATTGCTTTTTTAATTATATTCAAATTGAGCTAAAAAAACAATAAAAACTTCCTTTATAAAAGGTTGCCAAAATAAATTAGATTTGGAATAATAAAAATATGAAATATCGATTAACCTGTTTTGTGATTGCGGAAATCAATAAACCGGAGGCGGGAAAAATTATCTCTTTTCAAACGCTCAAAAGCTCGCCGCATTATCTTAATATCTCCGCTCCTCACCAAGCCCTTATCAACCGAGAAAAAATACAAATAGAAAACCAAAAAGCGGATTTGGTGATTAAAACTTACGCGCCGGATATTATTTTAGCGGAAATAACCATTGAGGTAGAAAATATTTTTTCGGAAGAAATTTTTAAACTGGAGGATAAATTGATTGAACGGGCTTACCAAATTTTAATAAAAAAGGGAGCGAGTCGTGAATTAAGCGAATCTTATTCTGTTTTTGTTGTCTCTGACTATCAAGGCGAACCCCAACAATTTTTCAAATATCAAAATATTATTGCCGCCCTTTTGAAATCAGAAAGACTGGAACTAGATCCCAAAGAAGTCGCCCATACCTTAGATGTCCAAATTCAATATGCCAAAAATGATATGACGATTATTGATTGGGATGGCGCTTTTGTTTTTGATCCCATCGGCGATATAGATTCTATTTTAGAACTTTTAGAATTAGCTAATTTTCATCTTTTGCGCTACCGCATTTTAGACCGCAATCTCGATGAAAGATTGGAAAAAATGGAAAAATTTATCTGGCGACCATTGCCCAAACATTTTTTTCTTTCATTCTTAAAACGCAAAGAAATTGTTCAAGATTTAAAAGAGATTATGAAAATTCGAGCCGCTTCTATTTCTCAATTCCATGCCTTAGATAGAGACATTAAACTTATCGGCGACTGGTATTCAGCCAGGCTTTTTGAATTGGCTTCAAAAAAATTAAAAACAGATGAATGGCGAAACGCTATTAAAGACAAATTGGAATCTTTAGAAAGAATTTATTCCATTATTTCGGAAAATTTTTCTGTCTCGGAAAGAGAAATCGCCGAATGGATTCAAATTTTTGGATTTTTTATTCTTCAAATCGGTTGGTTGGTTTTAATTATTCTTGAATTTCTTTATTTTACAAAATAAAAAACTGAGACAAAAAATATTTTTCCTTTTATTTTTTTAACATTTTTAAAACCTTAGTTTTGTATAAAGCCACCGCGGGCTGATTAAAAGCGTTCACCTTTAAAAGTTGAGCCAAAAAAATAATACTCATCATTTGAAGCATTAAAAACTGGCCTAAATAAAATTCGTTTATTTTTGGCAAAACAATTTCAACAAAAGGCAAATTTTTTTTAGCATAAACATTTTTTACGCTTTCAAAAATCGCTTCAACAATCTCGGAAACGCTTTTTTTCTTTAAAAATGGAATAGTTTTTTCAAATTCAGGCAAAATCTTAATAAAAATTTTAAAAGAAGAAAAACAAGAAACAAAAACTGTCGCTTTGTTTTTTGGACCAGCCAAAGAAAGTTGAAAAAGGGAGTGAAGATCGCGAGGTCCTAAAGAAATTGTCGGTGTTAAGCCATATTTGTTTTTACCGAGGCTTTCAGCCACTAATTGTTTTTGCCAATTTCTTAAAAATTCCAGCGCCGGTTCAAAAAAGAAATAATCAACAATAGTTTTTCCTTTTTTCGCGTTGAAAAAAAGAAAAGCCGCCAACATCAAAGCGGGATTATTTTTTTCTTTTAAACATCTATCTCTCATTGTCTTGGCGCCGGCAATGAATTTATAAAGATTAATTCCTAAAGCGGCCAAAGGAAAAAGAGAAACATTTGAAAAAACCGCATAGCGGCCGCTTACAGCTTTTGGTATTTCTAAAAGAGTAAAATTTTTCTTTTCCGCTATTTGCCAAAGCAAAGAATTTTTTTCAGTAATAATAACAGAACGATTTTCAAATTGTTTTTTTTCTTTTTTTAAAAACTGAGCCAAAACATTAAAATTAATTAAACTCTCCAATGTTTTTCCTGATTGGCTGACCAAAACAATTAAAATCTCTTTGCTTTTTTGTTTTTTTAAAAAATCAAATGTTTCTTTTAAAGAAAGAGCGCTTAGGTTATCCAAAAAAATCGGTTGAAGAAAATTTTTATAAGAGATAAATTCTTTTTTTAAAACTTCATAAATTGCTTGGGTAGCGGAAATAGAACCGCCAATGCCGATTAAAATCAAAAATTTTACGGATTTTGTTTTTTCGTAAGCGACGGTTTGAATTTTTTTTAAATTGACGACTTCTAAATTTAAAAAACTTTCGGGCTCTTGATTATTTTTTTCTTTTAAAATTTTTTTTATTTTTTGAAAATAAGGCAAAAGACGTTCACTTGTTTTTATAATAAATTTCTCAGAAAATCCTAATCTATTTTTATAATTTAAGCTCAAATTTTTTAAAGCCATTTATTTAATTATAACACAAATTTTAACCAATTTTTAAAAAGCCCGTCATTTTGACGGGCTCAAAAGAAAAGAAAAATGATGAGAAAATGCCTCAAACTCATCTTCTTTAATGGCTTGACGCATTTTCTCCATAAAATCATTAAAGAAAAACACGTTATGAAGAGTAGAAAGACGGCCAGCCAATGGGTCTTTTTGTTTAAACATCTGATGAAGCTCAGACCGGCTAACGCCTTTTTGACAAACCGGACATTGACAACCTCCGTCCAAAAGGGAAAAATCTTTTAGATATTTTGTTTTTAAAATATCTATTCTCCCCTTTTTTGTCCAAAGACTGCCATGCCGAGCTTCTCTTGTTGGCACCACACAGTCAAATAAATCAATTCCCAACTTCACCGCCTCAAAAATATCTTCCGGTCGGCCAATACCCAAAAGATGGCGCGGCTTGTCTTCTGGCAAAAGTGGAATGACCCATTTTAAAATCCGAAACATTTCCTCTTTTGATTTTCCTAAACTGCCACCAATAGCAAAGCCATCAAAAGGCAATTGGGAAAGATAAGAAGCACTCGCTGTTCTTAAATCTTTCCACGCGCCGCCTTGAACAATCCCGAATAAAAGCTGGTCACGGCGGCTCTTTGTCTCTAAACAAATTTTTGCCCAACGATGGGTTCGCCTCAAAGCGTCGCGGGTGTAAAAATAATCATTAAATGGCGAAGTGCATTCGTCAAAAGAAAGAATTATATCCGCGCCAATTTTTTCTTGAATTTTTATTGACTCACGCGGACCTAAAAAAATTTCAGATTCGCCATCTTTGAAGAGAACCCCTTGATGAGTGACTTTCACCAAATTCAGTTCCGGCTGAAAAATCGGCTGATTATCTCGAGGAAAAAAAGAAGCGATTTTTCCAACCTGATGCTCCCGGCCAAAACCATAAGAAAAAACTTGAAAGCCGCCGGAGTCACTCATTAAAGGACCCTGCCAGCTCATTTCCTGATGAATACCAGAAAAGTTTGTGAGCTTTTGATCAAAGCCAAATCTTTTCCAGATATGGAAAGTGTTAACAATAAAAATTTGGCTTCTTGTAGAAGCTAAATCTTCTGGCTCAAGAGTCCGCACCCAGCCGTCGGTAGCGGCAATGGCATAAGCTGGCGTCTCAATAACACCATGTGAAGTTTTCAAAGAGCCAACGCGCGCTAAAGAATTCTTGTCTTTCTTCAAAATCTCAAACATATCTCCCTCCTATTTTTAGTCTTTAAGATTTTAAATAAAAAAATAAAATAATCAATAGTTTTTAAATCTCCTTTTTTCGGAAAAACCAAATTTTATCTTCGCCACCGCTTTTTTCATCGTCTCAATTGTCTCATCGTATGTTTGGCGATCAACCGGATAGGGAGTGGCATCCTTTCCGCCGTGCGCAAAAGAATATCTTGCCGGATCTTCATAACAAGGTTTAGCGCCATAAATAACCTCAGCCACTAAAGCCAAGGCTCTAATTGTTTTTGGTCCCACGCCAGTTGTGGCTAAAATTTTTTCATAACTTTCTGGTTTTTCATCGCCGAGTTTGACTAAAATCTTTTCCAAATATTTACTCTGGGTAAAATCTTTATTTAAAACCGGATGCCAATGAAATTCCCTATTTTCCAAATTCATTAATACATAATCTTTGTCTTTAAATCTCAAAGCCAGCGTTTGAGAAAGTTTAGAAAAATGGCGATGCAGAATCAAAAGATCCTTTTTTAAACTCTTATAACCAGCTTGGACAAGTTCTAAACTGATTTGGCGATTTTTTTCGCTTAATCTAGAAGTTAAATCAAGAGTCGGCGCTTTTAATTGACTCATAATGCCAGAATGGGGCTCACAGACAAGGTCAGTAATTTTAGAAGAATACCAATGATAGCGCCGAGCGGTTTGATTAAAAGTATTCATCCCCTGCTGGACAACGGCCCAACTGCCTTTTTGAGAAAAGAAAAAAGTGTGATGATAAATTTGATAGCCGTCTTGAACCAAAGCGCTGTCCACTTTTGCCGCCATTTTTGAATTATAAATAAGATGAGAAACGGCATCGGGTGAAAAATTTAATCGCTCGCCCCAATTTTTAATTTCATCTGG
>Ga0123519_10000737_pt1 | contig 57289 bp, 44 predicted proteins | sample YelNatPaOPRAMG02_FD_87396 | JGI IMG/M metagenome (GOLD analysis project Ga0123519, IMG submission 87396) | Hot spring microbial communities from Yellowstone National Park - Yellowstone National Park OP-RAMG-02 (version 2) | ecosystem: Environmental > Aquatic > Thermal springs > Hot (42-90C) ...
CGTCGAATCCAAGGTATAACATGTTTGGCTTGACCTCCTTAGGCTGTGCCTTGTCTATTTGCGACTATGATCGCCTATTGCACAGCTGGAGGCAAGCCGCTTCTTCATGATAATTCAGTCTTCGTGAGCACCATGACATGCCGGACTTGATCCGGCATCCAGACGACGAAGGGATGGGTCCTGAATCAAGTTCAGGATGACGGACGTACTCATCATCTCTGAGCAGTTGCGCGACCGGGGTTTCGCCGTTCACGGTGCATCGGGATGTAGCAGGCGCACATTGAGTCGGCTATATGATAACTCGGCCGATTATGTGTTTTGCCGCTACCGCCGTGGGGTAAATGCCGACACAGCACACACTGCCAGAAGGCAAAGGAGGCGGTCCGACAGAGTCACATCCACGACACGTTGTCCGGCATAACCATTCGTGAAGCCTTGGGAATCGTGGCATGAACTCCCTCGCGGCTCCGGCTCCGCCAGAGCGCTGTCGGGTTCGCCACGAAACAACGAAAATGCTCCGCATTTTCGAAGGAGGGGGACAGATGACAAACCACAGAATGCTTCTGCTCATTCTCGCGCTCGCGGCGCTGCTCGCGGCGGCAGGTTCGACGTTCGGCCTGCAGCTCGGGCAGCCGTACAACTTCCCGAACATCAACACCAAGGACTACATCCAGTATGCGGATTTCCAGATGAACCAGGGCTGGGAAAACAACAAGCTCGCGTGGTTCATCTGCACGGACACCAGCGATCCGGTTATGGCCTGCAGCACAAGGCCGGAGGGCGAGTTCTGCGAGGGACTCAACTTCGCGCCTCGACTTGCTAGCTTGGCCAACCAGGTCGCAGTGCTCTACGTGATCACCAATCTCAATCAGGGGCCGGTGTTCAGCGCAATGCCCGGCGACTCCGGCTACTCAGGTCTGTGGGAAATCGTCTACGTCACCTACAAGACCGGCGCACTCAAGCACTACGTCACGAACGACAGTCCCTATGATGCGCTAACCAACCCCACCGGCCTCCCGCCCGCGTCGGACGCCGACTACACGACCACCGGCAGGGCTGGCATACCTATCGTGGTCAAGTACCCGATCGTCGCCATCGGGACCCTGGGAGGACCGTGGAAACGTGTGGCTCTCGGCGACTACCGCATACCACAGGGCAAGGTGGACGAGGCCACATATACTAGCACCAAGACCATCTGGCTGCCGTACTGGTTCGCCTACTGCCGCAACCCGATCACGAAGCGCATTGACGTGCGCAGGTTCATCGTGCCCGACGTGTTCGATCCGCCAGGGCTCCCGCCGGCCGATCAGCTCGCGCCCAAGCTTGGCGCAAACGTCGCTCCGGGGCTGGGGCTGATTCAGTTCGCCGACACTCAGGACTTCTTCTGGCAGATCGGCCCGCAGCCCACCAACCAGTACCCGATCTTCCACGCGTGCCCGGTCTCGATAAGGGATCTGGAGCAGTGCGAGAACTTCGACTACGACTATACGCCGGTCGCCGACTTCGATGTTCTCCAGCGCAATGTCCCGCTTCTTCCCGCCGGCACAGTTATCAACAACGAGCCGACCCTGATAAATCTCATATTCATGGGGCGGCTGTCCCTGATCAGGGATACCCAAGTGATCGACGCGCCGATCCTGCCGGAAACCAAGCGCGGATAACCACATACCAAGAGGATAAGGAGAAAACGCATGAAGAACAGAATGTTTCCACTCATCATCGCGGCCGCACTGCTGCTGGCCGCTGCAACGTCGGGCATAGCCAACAGTCTGGCAGCTCAGGTGCTTCAGTGGCCGAACATCAGCCGGGTGGACAAGGTCCAGTACGAGAAGTTCGGGCTGTTCCAGGGCTGGGAAGACGGCCAGCTCGCGTGGTTCATCGCCACCGATGCCAGCGATCACCAAGTCGCTTGCGAGCTTCTCGGCGCGAAGATCTTCGACGACGGCCTCAACTTCGCCCCGCGCCTTTCCAGTCTCGCCGGCCAGGTCGCGATTGCGTACGTGATCGTGAACCCAAAGCAGGGGCTGGTGTTCAGTGCGAAGCCCGGTGATCCAACCTACTCCGGTATCTGGCAGGTGATCGCCATCGAGTTCAAGCCGGGCGCCACGAAGCATTTCGTGACCAACACCGACCCATACGACCCGATAACCAACCCGACAGGCCTGCCGTCCATGAGCGATGCGGAGTACATCACCCTCAACCGCGCGGGCAATCCGTTCGTGGCCAAGCTCCCGATAGTGGCGACCGGGCAGTTGGGCGGCCCGTGGGACAACAGGACCGATGTCTACAGGATCCCCCAGGGCAAGGTCGATAGCAAAGACTACTACTACGGCAAGTACAAGTTCATCTACCTGCCGTTTTGGAACGCCTACTGCAAGGACCCCATCACCAAGCGGATCTGCGTGCGCAGATTCGCCGTGCCCGACGTGCTGGATCCGGTCCTCGCCGCGAAGATAGGCGCCAACCTCGCGCCGGGACTCGGGCTGATCGACATGGCCGATACGCAGGCTTTCTACTGGTTCTTCGGGCCGCAGCCTCTGACCCAGTATCCGGTATTCCACGCCTGCCCCGAGCCGTTCGGGATCATCTTCGATCTGGCCAGCCAGTGTGACAACTCCAACTACGACTACACCCCGGTCGAGCAGGTCTTTATGCTGCAGCGAAACGTTCCGCCGCTCGCCGCTTCGACGATCATCAACAACGAGCCGCTGATAGATCTTTATCTGGGCAACGGCCGCCTCTCACCGCTCGGCACTATGGGTGTCATCAACGCCACCATATTGCCCGAGTTGATCAAGGAGACATCGTCGCCGTAGCCTTGTCGTCGCGCACAGGAGTGTAGAGTTATGAGATACTGCAGATCGGTAATAGCCGCAGTCGCGATCCTGGTCATCGCGTCGGCCGCCCAGTCCGGTCCGGTAGTCGTCCAGCCGCTGCAGAAGTTCCCGAACGTGAATCAGTACGATTTCGTTCAGTATGCGCCGTTCCAGATGCTGCAGGGTTGGGAATCGAACAGGAATCAGAACTACGACTACATCCCGGTGGAAACGGTCGTCGTGCTGCAGCGCAACTATCCGATGCTGCCCGCATCCACCGTGATCACCAACGAGCCGACGCTTCTCAACCTTGAGGGCAAAGGCCTTCTTGCTGAGATAAGGTCGTCTCAGATCATCAACGGCACAATGGTGCCCGACACCGTATGGTAGCAGCCGCGTGACCACCGATTCCTGTCCAATGGGGCGGAGCGCCAAGCTCCGCCCCAGGCTTCCCCGCAGCACCGCAACCGCTCACCCGTCGTGAGTACTTCGTCACCCTGAACTTGATTCAGGGCCCATCCCTTCGAAGATGGATGCTGAGCTATCGTGGCTTCCTACGGAATCCACTGTCGTTCCGAGGGAATCAAGTTCAGCATGACATGTCCCTGACGCGATCTGAGCTGCTACGCAGCACCATTGCCTCCCATCCCGTCGTCCACGTATGCTATACTTGAGTTGAACGAGCAGGGGAGACAGATGATCACAAGCAGCGCACACGCACCATTTCGATTCTCAACAATCGACGAACTTCAGCAGGCGATAGACTCCCTGGGCCTGAACATACCTCTCGAGTCCGACACGTCCTACCTCGCGCGGGCAATCAACGTTGCCGGCCACACGATACCCAACTCGATGGCCGTCCATCCTATGGAGGGCTGCGACGGCGCTGCCGACGGCGCGCCAGGGCCGCTCACGTTCCGCCGCTACAAGCGATTCGCCGAGGGAGGCGCCGGCCTGCTGTGGTTCGAAGCCTGCGCGGTCGTGCCCGAGGGCAGAGCGAATCCCCGGCAGCTGTGGATCACCCGCGCCAATCGCGACGAGTTCGCCAGGCTGTTGGCCGAATCACTTGAGGTCGCTCCGTCCACGCCGTTCACTGTGCTTCAGTTGACGCATTCCGGTCGCTACAGCCGTCCGATCGACGCGCCCAAGCCCGTGATCGCCCATCATGACCCCCTCCTCGATAAAGACCGCGGCCTACCCGAGGACTATCCCCTCATCACGGACGACGAACTCGAGCGCCTCGAGGATGCCTACGTCGAGGCCGCCAAGCTCGCGTTCGAAGTCGGATTCGACGCCGTCGATATCAAGTCTTGCCACCGCTACCTGATGAACGAGCTGCTCGCCGCCCACACCCGCGAAGGCCGCTATGGCGGAAGCTACGAGAACCGCACCCGCCTCCTGCGCAGCGTCGTCGGCAAGGTAATGTCCATCGCGCCGGCCGGCAGGATCGTGACCTGCCGCCTGGGCATCCATGATGCGCACCCCTATCCGCACGGCTGGGGCATGAGCGCAGCCGATCCCATGCAGCCCGACCTCACCGAACCCAAGCGACTCGTTCGCGAGCTGCGCGATATGGGCATGCAGATCATCAACATCACGATGGGCAACCCGTACTTCAACCCGCACGTCAACCGCCCGTACGATCGTCCGACCGAAGGCGGGGTCTATCCGAACGAGCACCCATTGGTGGGCATCCAGCGGCTTACCGGCCTCACGCGCGAGCTGCAGGCCGCCGTTCCCGACATTGCCATCATCGGCAGCGGATTCAGCTGGCTTCGCAACCTGTGGCCCTATGCGGCGTCGGCGTGCCTGCGCGACGGCGCGATCAAGATGGTCGGGCTAGGGCGCCAGTCGTTTGCTTATCCCGGCTTCGCCAAGGAGATAGCCGAGACCGGCAAGCTCGACCGCCGTCACACCTGCATCGGCTGCTCGGGCTGCACCCAGATCATGCGCGATGGCGGCACCGCTGGATGCGTTCCGTTCGACAGCGAGGTCTACGGCCCGATCTATCGCGCGGGCAGGCGAAACAGCCTGGACTATATCAAAGCACAGGCGGCACGCTGCCGCGATTGCTTCGATCCCACCTGCCGCGACGGCTGCCCCGCGGGCGTGGACATCCCGGGCTTCGTTACGGCGCTGTCATCCGGCGACATCAAGTCGTCCTACGAAGTCCTGCGGCAGTCTAACGCGCTTCCCGAGATGTGCGCCTACGTCTGCCCGGCCGAAGTGCAGTGCCAGGCCAGGTGCGTCGAGAACACCTTCTCGGCGAATCCAGTCCCCATCCGCGAGCTGCAGAAATACGTCTGCCGCGCTGCCCGCAAAGCAGGCTGGACAAGGGAGAGCAGACAGAACCCGACTCGCCGTCAGGAGACGCCTCCTACGGTGCGCGTTGCCGTAATCGGCGCCGGTCCCGCCGGCCTCGCCTGCGCCTCCAGTCTGTCGGCCATGGGCTATGATGTCCACCTTTTCGACCGCCGCCCCACACTAGGCGGCGTCGCCGTCGGAGCGATACCCGACAAGCGACTGACCCGCGACGATTCCGACGCCGAAGTCCTTGCTTCGCTGGGCGACGGCGTGACCTTCCACCCCGGCAAATGCCTATCCGACGAGCGCGATCTCGACGCTCTCGCGTCCGGCTTCGACGCAGTCTTCCTGGGTATCGGACTTGGCGGCTCGACGACGCTGGCCGACTCGCCCACGGACGGAGTTGAGGACGCGATCAGCTTCCTCGAACGCGCTAAGCGAGGCGAGGCCGAGGTTCCGGCGCGCGTGGCCGTGATCGGCGGAGGCAACACCGCCATGGACGCCGCCACCACCGCTATCAGCCTCGGCGCCCGCGACGTGTACCTAATCTACCGTCGCTCCTTCGCCGAAATGCCCGCATGGCCTGCCGACCGCGAGGAAGCGCTTGCTATGGGCGTACATTTCCTGCTTCTGTCGCAGCCGGTTGGGTATCAGAAGGACGATAGCGGTCGCGTGACCGGAGTCCGGGTAGCGCGGACGGTGCTTGGCGAACCGGACGATTCCGGCAGACGTCGGCCCATGGCCGTCGCCGACAGCGAAGCAGTCATCGGCGTAGATCTCGTGCTGGAAGCAATCGGACAGGAGCTTGCCAAAGGCTTCGAGACGCTGATTCCGGGCGTGGAGTTGTCACGAAAGCGGCTGATCGCAATCGATTCCGAGGGCCGCACGTCGCGCGAAGGTGTCTTTGCCGGCGGCGATGTCACCAACGGCGGCGCGACCGTCGTCCAGGCCGTCGCTGACGGCATGCGCGCTGCAAGGGCCATCGACCGATACTTGAGATCGAGGTAGGAATGGACAAGACTCTGTCCAGGCTTGCGGGTGTCTGCATTCCGCTAGCCCTGAGTAGGCCCGGTTTGTGGGCCGTATCGAAGGGCGGCCAAGTCTCCACCGCGCGTCGACTCCTGAACCCACACTTGGTCAGGCTGGTCTTTATGGTGCTGCTCATGGCGTTAGTAAGTACCGCACACGCTGCCCGCAGCGTCACCGTCTCGCCCGACTTTGCCTACTACCAGGACCGCAGCGCCGAGAGCATCGCGGATGAGATCAGCGCCGCCGGCTACGACGACGTCCGGCTTGTCTCGATCAGCAGTTCCAAGGTCAACGATGACCTGCTGAAGGCCTTCCACGACGCAGGCGTTCACGTCTGGTGCCTGACGTTCGTGAACGGCATCTACCCGCCCGCCGACCTTCCCAAGGGCTGGGAGTCCTGGCGGATGAAGCGCCGCAAGCCGGGCAACCCCGACGGCTTCGTTGCGTTCTGCCCGAACAACCCCGATTACGCGGCGTGGAAGAAGCAGACGCTTGTCGCGATGCTCAAGGACCACGATTTTTACGGCGTGGATCTCGCCGAGCCGTTCCTGCCCGCCTATCCTGGTCCATCCAGCGAGCTCTACGGCTGTCTGTGCGACCACTGCGTCGCCGCGTTCAAGAAGATGTATCCGGGCGTCAGCGGGCCGCCCGATTTCGAGAACCCGAGATCGCCGCACTACTGGAAGACCGACACGGTGCTCTACGAGAAGTGGGTCGGCTTCCGCGTTGCGAGCGTCGTGAGCTTCCTCGACGACCTCGTCAACGGCAAGGCCGGCATACGCGAAAAGTGCCCTAACGTCAAAGTCGCCACCTGGAGCCTGGGGTTGGATGTCCCAGACGCCCTTACGAAGCTCCGCGAGTGGGAGGCTGTGGATGGCGCGGCGATAGTCAAGCGTGTCAAGCCGGACGTTCATGTCATCCAGACCGACTGGCCGGACTGGATGAAACCCGACCTTTCCCCGAAATACGCGCTCAACTACAAGCCCATCGCGGACTTCATCCGTGAGGCCGCACCCAAGGTGGATCTCGTCCTGCAGACCGACATCGGCTCCAAGATCAAGAACCGCCGCGGCCAGGCATGGATAGATGAGGTAGAAAAACGCGCCAGGGAGATCGGGTGCGTGATGACGACTCACTACGAGTATTCGCTGGGCGACTACATATACTCCAATCCGCCTGCGATCGTGAAAGCCCAGTCCGAGGAAGGCGGCATTGAGCTGATCTTCAGCAAACGGCTCGAGAGCGTTTCTGCCTCCAATATCGGCAACTACTCGCTCAACACCGGCCACGTGGACTTCGCCAAAGTGGACGGCAACCTCGTCCATCTGACCATATCCGGCGCGGAGGGCAATCTGGAGGTCACTGTGTCAGGCCTCAGTGACGACGAAACCCGCCGCTTCCACCACGACAAACCCGCCTGCGCGCTGGCAGACGCGCTGAAGGTGACTGTGGAGCAGCAGCCTACTCCACCCTTATCGCCACCATAGTAACATCGTCGAGATGCAGCGGAGCCTCTGTTAGCCTGAGCAGCCGGTCACCCCACTCAGAGATCGGTTGCTCCGACACGTCCATGAGGAAAGACCGCAGCCGCTCGATGCCTTCGGTGCCGGATCCCAGCGCATCGGTCACGCCGTCCGTATACAGTACCAGAGTGTCACCCGGTCCGAGTTGCACACTCTGTTCTGAGTACAGCGAGTCCGGTGCGATTCCCAGCGGCGGATCGAAGTGATCTGACGTAACGACCTCGCCGCCGTTTGCCCGCACCACCATCAGCGGCATGTGCCCCGCGTTGACGTATCTGAACGCGCGCGTCTTGGGGTCGATCGTGCCGTATAGCGCAGTGATGAATGTCTCGTCCGTAGTCACCGCCAGAATTTGCTGGTTTGCCGAGCTCATCATTGCTCCCAAGTCACCCGAGTAGCTCTGCCTCAACGCGTACTTGCAGCTCGACACGAGCAGCGCGGCCGGCACTCCCTTGCCCGACACATCTGCTATCGTGACGCCGAGAAGCTCATCTGTCACTGGGTAGAAGTCATACAAGTCGCCGCCCACCTCGCGAGCCGGCCGGTAGGTTGCCGCGATCTGCAGACCCGGCAGTGACGGCGTTGCAAGGGGTAGCTGCGCCCGCTGGATCCTCGCGGCAACTTCCATCTCGCGATCGGCTGCTGCTCGGTCGGCGCGCATAGTCGACGCCGACTCATCGAGGGCCCGCACTCGTCCCCGCAGCGCGCCCGTTATCAGTGCTGTGAGGAACAGATAGGGCAGCGTCCGCACGATGTCGTTGGCAATCAGCACCCTTCCGGGTCCTATGCCGGGTGCGACCATATCTACGAGTATCGACACCACCGCAAGGGCCGCGGAGCAGATCAACGCTCCGGTCAAGCCGAAGTCCACGGCGGAGATGATGACGACCACATAGTACAGCGGATAGAAGGGGCTCTGGATGCCGTCGCTGAAATAGACCACAACCGTCACAAGCAGAATATCGGCCATTAGCGCCAGTGTGGGCTTTCGCAGCCATTCCAGTCTCCGCGCCGCAAACCGCGACGCAATGGTCAGAATGGCAATCGTGATCACGGAGATGATGATGGGTACGCGTTCAACCGTTGCGGAATGGAACTCGACAGTCCGCGTCGTTATCAGGACGAAAAGGATGATCGCCCACCGCGCGGCATACAGCACGCGCCGAATTACCTGAAGCGTATCAAGCACCATGTGCCCCTCATCTTACTACACATATATACGTCAAGACCCCCTCTTGGGTTTCAGCCGTACATAACGCCTGCCAGCTGGGTAATATTGCCCACCAGAATTCCCTGCAAACCGTTGAATCGCTAAGAGCCCGAGTGCTATAATGTCCTCCCTTCACTCTTTACTACGTAACCGGTTGGTGGGTCAGTGTCCGAGAAGCAGCTCCAACTTGGCGAGGATGAAGCCACTCTGGCGCTGAGGGATGCCTGGTCGCACGCGCTGGAAGCGCTCGCGAGCCAGATCAACAAGCCCTCATTCGAGAGCTGGGTCAAGACGGCGCGCCCGATCAGAATCCAGGGCGGGGCGGTTGTGCTGGGCACATCGAGCCAGTTCGCCAGGCACCTGCTCGAGAGCAAATACGCTGCCTCCATAAAGGAGATTCTCGGGCAGCAGCTCGGCTACGAGATCAAGCTCCGGGTCGAGGTCGTCGAGGGCGATGAGCCGCCGCTGATGACCGAGAAGCTTCCCAGGACGCCCAGACCCCTACCCAAGGCCGAAGACGACTCCATCTTCCAGCCGCTCAATGACAGGTATACGTTCGATAACTTCGTCGTTGGCCCGACCAATCGGCTCGCGCACGCCTGCGCCGCAGCCGTTGCAGAACAGCCTGGAAGAACTTATAACCCCTTGTTCCTCTACGGCGGGGCGGGGCTGGGCAAGACACATCTCATGCATGCCGTCGGCCTGATGGCTATGCAGGCCCGGCCCGATATGCGCGTCGTCTACGTGTCCGGCGAGCAGTTCACCTATCAGTATGTCAATTCCCTTCGGGAGCATCGCACGGCCGACTTCAGGCGCAGATACCGCAACGTCGATCTCTGGTTGGTGGACGACATCCAGTTCCTCGCCGGCAAGGAGCGCACCGAAGAGGAGTTCTTCCATACCTTCAACGCCATCTATGAGACCGGCAAACAGATCGTTCTCACCAGCGACCGCGCGCCCAAGGACCTCGAACTCGACCAGCGCCTGCGGAGCCGCTTCGAGTGCGGCATGCTTGCGGACATCTCTCCGCCCGACCTCGAGACGCGCATGGCCATCCTGCAGACGAAGGCGCAGGGTGAGGCGATGTCGTTGACGGATGATGTGATAATGTATATCGCGCGAATCATCACGTCCAATATCCGGCAGCTTGAGGGCGCGCTTATCAAGTTGCACGCGTACGCGTCGCTGATGAAGACCGATGTCACCCCGACTCTTGCCGAGGAAGTCCTGGGCCAGTATTTCGCCGAAAACGCGCCGCCCGTGCTGGACGTGCGCAAGATAGTCGAGGAGGTCTCGAAGCGGTTCGGCGTCGAGCCCGCCGATATCAAGGGAAAGTGCCGCAGCAAAGAGATTGTGATCCCCAGGCAGGTCGCGATGTATCTGACCCGGACCCTGACCGACACCTCGCTGCCCGCTATCGGCCGCGCCTACGGCGGCAAGGATCACACCACCGTCCTGCACGCTTGCCGCAAAACTGAGGAGAAGATCGCGCAGGATCGCTCATTCGCCGGGCTCGTCGAGGAGATCAAGCGCCGCCTCCGCGATTCAGGAGCCGCGTCATCCTGAACTTGATTCAGGATCTTTAGAGGACTATGCGTTCCCATCTTCTCGAAAAGGGTCTCGTAACCGTCTACACCGGCGCTGGCCGCGGCAAGACGACTGCCGCGCTCGGCCTTGCGCTGCGCGTGCTGGGCTGGGGTGGCCGCGTGTGTATGATCCAGTTCATAAAGGGCTATTCGGAGATCGGTGAGGTCAGGTTCGCGGACCAGTACGGAGATCGCTTCGAGATCAGGCAGTTCGCGATCGATCTTTCCCCCTCGATCCGCCAGGCCGATGTCCTCCAGCGGCGCGAGGCCGCCGAGTTGGCGCTGAGCTATGCGGAGACTGCCATCTCAGGCGGCGACTATGACCTGGTGATCCTCGACGAGATCAACAACGCTCTCCATTACGACCTCATAAGCACTCAAGCCGTGCTCGCGATCGTCAAGGGCAGGCCGGCCCACGTCGAACTCGTGCTCACCGGCCGAGACGCCCCGCCCGAGATCATAGAAGCCGCCGACTACGTCACCGAGATGCTGCACACCAAGCACCCGTTCCAGAAGGGGATTCCGGCAAGGCGGGGAGTGGATTACTAGGGATCAGACTCGCGTCTGCTTAGCTTTCGCGCGCTTCACCAGCTCCACCTGAGTGCCGGGGCTCAGAGAACGGAACACGACCTCGTCCATCAGCCCGCGCATGCACATTATCCCTCTGCCGCCCTCACACAGATCGCCGTCACCGGGCGGACATATCTGCGTGGGATCGAATCCGCGTCCGCTGTCGGACACGAACACCCTCAGCGTGTCGGGGCTGAGCTCCATTCGGATTCCAATCACGGGATGCGCGGCGTTGTGGCCATGTCTGAACGCGTTTGTGCAGGCTTCACCGACGGCAATGCAGATGTCGTCGAGTTCCTCAGGGGTAAACGGCAGTGCGCCGGCCAGTTTCCGAACGCGCGCGCGGATTCGCGAAACCGCGCTGGCGCGGCTCGGCGATTCGAACTCCAGTACTCGCACGTTCCGCGCGGTGGCGGAAGCGGGCGAGTTTGTAAGCGTCAGTGCCTCTGCAGCCTCCATTGGTATGGTCCCCTTGGCAAACTCCCACTCGGGCTCTCTCCAGCCCCCAGGCTCTCTTAGCTGCCCTGCCCACCCGCCAGCTACATATTAGACGACTGCAGTCCAGCTTTTGTTCACCAAATAAACAACCTCGACCATAATGGAGCACCCCTACTGCATCTCCGCCAGAGCCACTCCGATCCTCGTCCGCATCCTGTAGATCTCGTTGTCCGAGCATTTGTAGTTGTTGACGATCAGCGAGAACACCAACGGCTCCCCGCCCTTTGTGTTGACATAGCCGGAGATGCTCTGCACCCACCCCAGGTTGCCGGTCTTCGCGCGCAGGTTGCCCTCCGCGGCTGTTCCCTTCATACTGAAATACAGCGTGCCGTCGCCGCCGGCCACGGGCAGCGAGTCGATCCAGACCTTGGAGTTCGGGCTCTTATACATGTAGCTCAGTATCGTAACCAGCGCGTTCGGCGAGACCATGTCGCAGCGCGACAGTCCTGAGCCGTCGGATATGTTCACCTCATCCGACGCTACACCGATCCGCGCAAGAAACCCATTCTCGACATCCATGCCCGATCCGTAACTGCCGTGGCCTTTCTTCTCCGCGCCGAGCGTCTTGAGCAGGCACTCGGCCATCACGTTGACACTGTGTCTGTTGATCACCTCGAGGACCGACGACAGCGGCTCGGAGTGATGAGTGTTCATCACGTTTGCTCCATCAGGAGCGACGCCGCGCCGGAGCTTGCCTTCGATCGTGATTCCTCTATCCTTGAGCATCTGCCGGAACACGTCGCCGATCCACAACGCGGGATCATCGACCGTCAGTTTCGTGGTATCGGTCTTCGAATCGGCTCCGAAGCGGCCGTTGACGGTGATGACATTGGTCGTGCGCCGCCTCGTGACATACAAGGCCGCTTTTGTACCCGCCGGCCCGGTGACGACGTTGTTCTCGATCTGGAAATGATCCGTTGGCGGCCCGAACGTGACGACCACCGGCCCTCCAGGGCTTCCGGGCTTGACGTACACGTCCGTAGTGTTCTGGTTAAGCACCAGGGCGCTCACCGGCCCCGCGTACGATGCAGGCTCATAGTCCCAGCTCCATCCCCATCCGAACCTCTGGCTGTCGAAATAGGAATCGTCCGCGACCAGATCCCCGGTTACGTGCTTGATCCCCGCCGCCTTCACCGCATCCGCCATCTCCGCCAGCCCTTTGGTCTCCAGGGACGAATCCCCGTACCCTTTGAGGATCAGGTCACCCACGAGCGTGCCGTCGTTCAGCTTGCCGGCTGAAAGCACCTCGGTCTTGAGGCGGAAATCCGGTCCGAGAGAGTCCAGCGCCGTCGCGGTCACGAGCAGCTTCATACACGAAGCGGGAATGAGGATCTGATTGCTGTTGTGCGAGTAGATGGTTCTGCCGTCCTTGAGGGACTTGACCAGAAGCCCAACAAATCCCCGCTTCACTCCCTCGACGTTGATGTAGCTGTCGATCTTCTGGGTGAGACCGTTGGAGGGTGGAACGGAGTCCTCGCAGCGCGCGGCTGCGCAGAAAACAAACGCAATCAGCGTCGAAAGCGCAAGAACACGAAGACGTCTCATGGCGGGCATCCTCTCATCGGTGAGATATGACCTGCATCATTCGCGGGCAGCGGGAATGATGCTCCCCTGCATTATTCACGAGTAGCGTGAGTAATGCTCCCCTGCATTATTCGCGGGCAGCGCGAATAATGCTCTACTTGCACATGCTCTACGCCGCCGGCTGCCTCGGTTCCTGCATTACGCCTGACCCGGAAACGCGCAATGGCCCGAGGCGTTCGCCTCTGGCCATTGCAATCTCAAAGCTCGGTTGACAGAAGCCTCGGACTACGCGGTTCGTGCATAATCCGGTGCTCAAAGAGCATTATTCACGATCCTCGTGAATAACGCAGGCTAGTGCTGCCCTGCAAGGCGCCCGGTCGTGGCCCCGGCGATCATGTGCAGGCCGATTCCAACCGTGATCGCCATCCAGCCCATGTAGATCAGGTCGATACCGACCAGCAGTCCCACCGCCCAGACAGCGAATCCGGGCCACCGAGTGAACATAAGCACGCCGAGCACGAAAGTCAGTATGCCGCCGGCAAGCGTCCAGCCCCAGTACGGCGCGCCATACTGCTCCACAGCGGCAATGACCTTGAATATCCCCGTGACGACGAAGAACGCCGCCAGAAACAGAGTCAGCGACAGCATCGCCGCGAAGGGATGCGCCAGCAGGATCAACCCGGCAATCACATAGAATGCCGAGACAATCAATCCCAGCACAACCTTCCCAACCGACTCATGCCGCTTTAGCGTATACACGAACTGCGCGCCGCCGGCTATGAGCAGCAATATGCCAATGACTTGGCTTAGCGCGAGGGCCGCCGCGGCCGGCAGCACAATCGCGAGCACACCCAATATTAGCAACACGACTCCGAGCACGATATACAACCACCATCCATGGTCGGAGATCGCGGGTTCAGGCCGTTCAAACGAAGCTTCCATTTGAATCTCACCATCCAGCTTGTTATGTAAGGGCGGAAACCCCACCCATCATGGTATGTTTTACCCAACGGCTCTATCGAACAGCACGCCTCAGCAGCACATACGGCCCAATCCGCTTCCGCGGAACACCGCTGGGTTGACTTCGATCGACCTGTGTAACAAGCAGGCATGGCGCATCAGGAAGCTCATCGGCATCCGCTACCGGCCGACCGGCATAGAACGCGATCTGCGGTTGAGGAGGAGAGAGTCTATACGTGAACGCCGGTGCGTTGGTCCCGGCAAGAGATCTGCCCATCTTCATCGCGGGGACAGCATTGGTTCGCGCCGCAATCGGCAGCCCCAGTCCCACAACCACGCCAAGGAATATCGCCATTCCCGCGCACAGCGATGCAAACGCCCCGATCGGCCGCTTGGCCAGCAGCATCGCGTAAGCTCCCGCGCACCCGATTACGAGCGCCGCCGCCATCGGTATCAGAGCCCTGGACAGGCCGGGTATCGGCTCCTGCAGATACGGTGGCACGGCGAGCATTACCGCGCCAAGCGCGCACGCCGTCACTCCTGCCGCGAGCGCGCTCCGCCGCAGACCGGCGCCCTGCTCGTTCATCGCGCTGTCCCACAGCCTCGCCACCATCAGCGCACACGCTGGATAGATCGGAAATATGTACCCCGGCAGCTTCGACCTGAGTATCGAGAAGGTCACAAAAACCGTCCCGATCCACACCATCAGAAACAGGGCTGCCCCATCTGCTGACTTGGGAATCCGGCGTGTTCGTGACAGGAATGCCCCCGGCAGAAACACGCTCCACGGGAAAAACCCCGCCAGCAGCACCGGCAGGTAATAGTAGACCGGCGCGTTGTGAGAGAAGTCCTTGCCCATCGCACGCTGCAGGTTCTGGTGCACGATGAACTCCTGCAGAAACGCCCCTCCCGTGCGCTGGTTCACCGCCACATACCACGGCAGCGAGATCGCCGCTGCCAGCGCGACTCCGGCAAGCGGCATCGACCGCCGCACCGCGCCCACATCCCGCCGGATGAGCAGGAAGATCAGTGCCGCCGCCACTATCAGTACCGCGCCGGCCGGCCCCTTCACCATCACCGACACGCCCATCGACGCCCAGAACAGGAGATACATGCTCTTCGGCGCGAGTTCCAGATATGCCAGAGCGAATGCGCCCAGTGACGCCGCGATTGTCAGCCCGAACAGCGCGTCGATAATCGCCATCCGAGCCAGCCCCGCCGCAAGCGTCGAAGTCGCAAGCACGAAACCGGCCATCAGCCCCGCGCGTCGCGAGAAAAGCCGCGTCCCGAGGAACACCGTCAGCGCAACCAGCGCCAGCATCGCCACCGCCGAGGGAAGCCGCACCGCGAACGAGTTGACCCCGAACGTGCGCATACTCGCTGCCTGCAGCCAGTAAGTCACCGGCGGTTTGTCGAAGAATGGCTCCCCGTTGCAGGTCGGCACTATGTAGTCGCCGCTCGCAAGCATCTCCCTGGAGCATTCGGAGTAGCATCCCTCATCGAATCCCATAAGCGGCACCGCGCCGAGCCGCCACGAAAAGAGCGCGATGCACACCGCGCCCAGCAGCACATATCCAACCGCGTTTCGGGATCCGAGCAGAGCGGAAATCCCGAAACCACCCCTTCCCGGGTGCTGTCTCGTCATTTGGCGTCCTCCGTGCGCCGGTCTCGGAACAGTCGCGCGGACCCAATTCCTGTCACCGCGCCCAACACCGCTCCGTACAACACATCCAGCGGGAAATGCACTCCCAGATAGACTCTCGATATCGCCACAGCGACCGCCACCGCATACAGCGCCCAGCGCGCTTTCGGCAGGAACGCGGCCCATGCAAATGCGGCGGCGAATATAGTGGTCGCGTGTCCGGAAGGGAAACTGCCAACAAACAGCGGCTTGCCCACGTGCCGCGCGTCGAAGAGCACGAGCAGTGGCCGCGGGCGGTCGTTGAGGTGCTTTATTGCCTGCGAGATCAGCCCCGATCCCGCGTACGCAACAAGCGCCGCAAGCGCCATCCGCCGCAGGTCCTCCCTGCGCTTTGCCAGCGCCACGATCAGAACGACGAGCGCGATAAGCGCCTGCACCCACCCCTCGCCCAGCGTGGTCACGGCCGGCATTGCCGGATCGAGCCAGCGCGCGGCCAATCCGAGGTTGATGGCACGAAACGCGGCAGCATCCGCCGACGCGACGGCATCTCGAACTGCCCTCAGCCCGATTGTGCACAGCAGCCCATACATCACTGCAGAGAATTATATCCGATCTCGACCCAGGAGTGAAATGCCGTCTATCGGCCCCGCCATAGTGGGCGTCTCCAGACGACAGGCTCCGAACGTGAGGCGAAGCGCGATAGCTGATGACTCAATTGACGCTGCCTGCCCCAGATGGTAACATCATCTCATACTCAGCTTGCGGAGCAGCGCCATGAACCTCGGACGAAACGCAGCATCTCGACTTACTGCCGGCGTCCTTCTCGCGTGCGCCGTCGCGCTGCTCATCTGCGCCTCCGCGAATGCCGCCGACGCGCCCAAGGTAACCGATGACGGCGTCTGCTCCGCCGACACCACTCGATTGCACGCGACTTGGACGACCTCCGAGGACACCGCGTCCTATCAGTATGCCATCGGCAACACGCCCACGGATCCTTGTGGCGGCTACGTCGTGCCCTGGACCTCCACACCGGCGGCCGGCGTCACCAAAGGCGGCCTCTCGCTCACCGACGGGCGCACCTACTACTTCTACGTCAAGAGCATCGACAAGTCAGGTAACGCGAGCGCCGTCGGGGTCAGCGACGGCATCACGGTTAACAAGGCCTACGCGCAGCCGGGCAAGGGACTGGTGGACAAGGACCTGCTCGCGGGGTGGGGCAACTTCGACTACGGCGCCGGATACATGGAGGAGTGGCAGTTTCCGAAGTGGACGCAGGCCTTCCGCGTCCCCGTCAGCGACCAGAACGTTGCCGTCGGCTGGGGCCGCTATCTCACGATCACGGGCCCCTCATATCCCTACAAGGACCCCTGGGAGCTCTGGCGAAGTCGTGTGGGCCCAATGCCCGGCCACGATTCCTCCTGCCAGTTCGTCGATATCGGCGACGTCCGGTCCGACTCGTACTGGGCAAGGGGCGGCATAATCAGCGCGCGTATACCCGTAAACGACGCCAAGCCCTACATGGCTCACACCGGCGACGTGGTCGAGTTCGAAGTGGGCTACTTCCGCCCGATCCATACGGACCTCAACGTAACCTACGGGGTGGAGATGCGCTGGTACTACGCCTCCGGCGCTCCGACTACATCCTTCGCCTATAAGCTGCCCGACCAGGCCAAGGGAACCTACCTGATCCCCAAGAACGTGACGGGCATGTCGATCGCGATCTTCATGGACTTCAAAGGCGGCACCCCCGACGGCGCGCGCCCCGGCTTTTTCGTGGACGACGTCCACCTCTACCTCAAACGCGGCGCAGGCAGGGATCGCGTCACCGAACTCGTCCCCGTGCCGAGAAACAGGACCATTAGCACGATGAGGACTACCGTCATCGACCGCGACGACATCCATTCCATCGCCGAGAACTACGATGTCGTCGATGTTGTCGATGTCAGCTTCCGCGAAGTGCCACGACTCAGATACTACAACCCCGACATTAAGATCTATCTCTATGAATCGGGAGGCGCGGTGGCCGACCTGCGCGCCAAGCCTACGGACAAGGACCCGTGGTGGACCCCAGGCGCGCTCAAGTTCCAGGATGTCAGGGACAACCACAGCGACTGGCTCTACGCGCTCGGAGCCGGCAAGCCGTTCTGGCCGAGCTACACCGTGCAGCAGGACCCTCGACAGGGCATGCTGGCCGACTGGCAGTACGAGCCGTACGCTGTCCTGGACTGGCCGAGCTACCCAACCCACTATGCCTATCGCAAGACAGTCAAGGAGTTCCAGGATGCCTGGATTGGATCGGCCTCGGAGCAGGCCCTGCGCTTCCGCGCGGACGGGATCATAGTCGATGACATGTCTCTCTGGACGTTTGGTCACAAAGGCAGCGGCGACCGGCTGCCCGGCACGAAGGACGGCCCCGAAGTCTCCGTGCAGCCGTGGGAAATTCAGCAATTCATGCACGCCGTCGTTCCGCAGCTCCACTCCAAAGGCCTCAAGGTGATCCAGAACGCATGCACGGTCAACATCAAGGACGGCTACATTGGCGATGAGCGATTCAGCTTTCTGAGCCGATTCCCCGAGCAGGGCAGGATCTACTTCGATGCGCACTGGCATCCCTACGACTACGCCGGTCAGCTCTCCTCGCCCGACTACAAGAGCAAATCGCCGCAATACTCGACCGGCAGTCCCGCCCGCTACCTGCCCAACAGCGCTGAGACCACCCCGGACGCGCTCTTCCAGGAGTGGGCGTTCTTCAGGCACTGGTCGTCCGGAGGCGCGGTGCGCAACCAATACGGGTTCGACTACTGGTCGGACTGCCTCGCGGACATGGAGTGGGTGGCTGGCACGGGCAATACGTGGTATATGCAAGCCTACGGAGTGGACCGCTCCGACGATCCCGCCGACGGACTCGACGGCTGGGTTCATTTCGGCCTGTGCTCCTATCTGTTGGCCTGCAGCCCGCTGACATCCTTCGCTGTCAGCGGCGCCACTCGCCCGACGGCCCCGGACCTGTCCTTCACCGTCGCGTTGGGCGATCCCGTCTCAAAGGCTGGGACACCCGGTTGCAGGACCCAACTGCCGGTCATCGGCCTCGCATCCCAACCCGCCGACAGACCCCAAATGCGCCGCTTCTCAAGCGGCATCGTGATCGTCAACCCCAGCCCCACCAAATCCTACACCATCAAGCTCCCCGCCGCCCTCACCGAGGAGGCCACCGCCCACCGCCACAACTCCGGCGATCCGTTCACCATACTCCCACACACGGGGCGGGTGTTCTACTACGTCGAGCAGTAGAATGCCCTTCCCCCAGCGAACCACCCGACCATTGCACGTCCGTTTCTCGGGACGAGCGCCCCACTTCTCGGCAGCAGTAGCCGACAGCTACTCGCTCGGACACACGTGCTGCGGACATATGAACCTAACGGCGATCCCGTTTCTAGCTAGCGCCGGATGATGGTGCGCCCAGTCAGAGTCAACCGCGTTCAGTACTTCGGTTGGACGTCCGCTGGCAGCGGCTGCAGCCAGAAACTTCGTGTCGGATCGGTCGAATCCCGCCAAGTCAGAGTCGTTTGGAGCCTCAAGGAATCCACACGGGTGACTGTCGCATTCCGTGATGTGCACCAGCTTGCAGCGGCTCTCATCGGCCTGCACCTCCCAAACCCATTTCATGAACAAGTCACCTGCCCCCGGTTCGCCCGACAGGCTCAGAAGGTCCATGTACTCACTCAGGATAAGCATCGAGTCGTCCAAGACTATTGCGCCATCGCGTCGAATGTCGGCCAGTTTATTTATGCAAGCAATGACGCACGCCGGGTCGGCATGATCGCACACACCATTGGCGACGACTGCCACGTTAGTGTCCACCACGAACGAGATCATTTCCGTTGCCCCATCTTGCGTTCCATCTTGGCCCTTGTTATGGCAGCCAACTCGCTGAACTCGTCGCCGAAGAAGTCCTTCGGCCAGTTCGTGATGAGGCCGAACAGATCAACATCGAGCCGGCGCAGTTCAGAGCCGGCATCCCCCGCTTCACAGAAGTAGAGCGCGGTCTGATCCGGCGTGATCGTGGTATCAGCAATGCGGCGCTGGAGCCGGCGCAGCAAGTGCTCGCTGTGGCTCTCAACGATGATCTGCAGCCTCCGGTTCTTTACCACATCAATCAGCACGTCGGCCAGCCCCGATTGCACCGAAGGATGCAGATGTATCTCAGGTTGTTCCAGCAGCAGTATCGAACCCTCCGGCACATAATAGCAGAGTGCCAGCACTGGGAGTATCTGAGATACGCCGAAGCCCACGTCCGTTATCAGAACCTTGGCAGAGAACGGTGTCTTCTGGACTCGGACCTGGTATATGCTGCTGTGTTCGGCGATTGGCTCAACCTTGAAATCGTAGATGAGCCCCAGTTGCTTAAGCCAATAAGCGACCCGCTCCTCTATGGTCTGCCGCTTGCGCTTGTAACCTGGGGAAATGTACGGGCCTCGCTGTCTTGCAGCCAGGAGTGCATCAACCACGCGCTCACCCCTGCGTCCCATGTCGGCCGGTTCGGATCCGCTCCAAGTGTAGTACCGTTGCGGAAACTCACGCAGAGGACCGAGGTAATAGACCTGCCCAAACAGACTCTCGAATGCCAACTGCAAATCAGCCAGGAATCCGGCGTTCTGGTAGTATGCATAGACCTGATCGGGAAACCCATAGAACTTGACCGGGCTGGGGAGATCCCAGGGGCGGCCCTGCGTTCGGACCAGCCGGAAGCCTTCATCTTCGTTCAGAAGCTCATACTTCAGTCCGGCCTGCCCCTTTCGCTTCAGCTCAAAACGCTGGCTATCCAGCTCGTACGCCAAGCTGGACACTGCTAAGCGGTCCGCCCCATTCTCGCCCACTTTGCAGGAGAACGCTAGGCGGTTGGTGGAAAACAGCGTACTCGTCTTGCTGTCTGGATCCTTAATGATAAGCTCTTTGGGAAGGTTCCACCCCAGTGAGAAGTCTATTCCGCTAGTCTTGTCATGATTGTACACGACCTCCCTGAAGCTTCCGAGGTTGGTGAGGCTCTTCTCGTCGCCAAACTCGAGCACCTGCGCGCGATCTGACGATTCGAACGTCTGTTTCAGCATCAACAACAGCTGCAGGATGCTCGTCTTTCCAGAGCTATTAGTGCCGAACAGGCCGGTCAACGAAGCGAATCCCATCCTATCAATACACTTCCACGATTTGAAGTTGGTTGCGCTCAACTCAGTGATCATCGCGTTTCTCCCTGGCGCGTCTATGCCCACATTCTTGGCCCAATGTCCCTCGACAACAGCACGCCGGCGGCCAGCCGTGCATCAATCACGGACTACTCCGACCAAACCCAGTCTGATTCCTCCTGATACCTTCCGCCTGCCGCTGGCGCTCCCCCGTGGCAACCTGATCCAGTGGAACCACAGGATTGAGATCCGCGCTCAGTCGAGCACCTGGGCCTCAGCGAGGCGCAGGATTTTCCTGACAGAATGTCGTGGATGCACTTGACAACATGGCGCTCAAGTGATATCCTATTCGCAGTTGCCGTTGACGCAACAACATGCGTGCTTAGTAACCTGTTTAGCAAACAGCAAGTGCCGGGTATCGAGTACCCGCGGAGGTGAACTCAAGTGGCTAAAACTGTAGGTATAGACTTAGGAACCACCAACAGCGTGGTTGCGGTTATGGAAGGCGGGGAGCCTGTCGTCATCCCCAACTCCGAAGGCAGCCGAACCACCCCGTCGGTGGTGGCATTCACCAAGACCGGTGAGCGGCTTGTGGGCGTCACGGCAAAGCGCCAGGCGATCCTCAATCCGGACCGCACAATCTCGTCGATCAAGCGCGAGATGGGTACGGACCACAAGATCGACATCGACGGCAAGATCTACTCGCCCGAGGAGATCTCGGCGATGATCCTTCAGAAGCTCAAGTCCGATGCGGAGGCGTATCTCGGCGAGGAAGTGACCCAGGCGGTTATCACGGTCCCGGCCTACTTCAACGACGCCCAGCGCACCGCCACCAAGCACGCGGGCGAAATCGCCGGCATGAAGGTCCTGCGCATCATCAACGAGCCGACGGCGGCGTCCCTGGCCTACGGACTCGACAAGAAGGGCAACGAGACCATCCTCGTTTGGGACCTGGGCGGCGGAACCTTCGACGTGTCCGTTCTCGAAGTCGGCGAGGGCGTGTTCGAGGTCAAGTCCACCTCCGGTGATACTCACCTTGGTGGCGACGACTGGGACGACCGGTTGGTCAGCTACATATGCGACGACTTCAAGGCTTCCCAGGGCATCGATTTGCGCAACGATCGCCAGGCTCTCCAGCGTGTTCGCGAAGCTGCGGAAAAGGCCAAGATCGAGCTCAGCACGATGGTGCAGACGAGCGTGAACCTGCCCTACATCACCGCGGATGCGTCCGGGCCTAAGCATCTGGACATGCAGATCACCCGTGCCAAGTTCGAGGAACTGACACGCGACCTGCTGGAGCGCTGCGTCGGACCCTTCAAGCGCGCCATGGAGGACGCGAAGACCTCCGATAAGGACCTTGATGAGATCGTGCTCGTCGGTGGCGCGACCCGAATGCCCATGGTCCTGGAGCTGGTCAAGAGCCTGGCCGGCGGCAAGGATCCGAACCGCAGCGTGAACCCGGACGAAGTCGTGGCCGTTGGCGCCGCGATCCAGGCGGGCGTGCTTGGCGGCGAGGTAAAGGATGTGGTCCTTCTGGACGTCACCCCTCTCACCCTCGGCGTCGAGACCCTCGGCGGGATCACCGACAAGCTCATCGAGCGCAACACAACCATCCCGACCCGCAAGTCCAAGACATACACCACTGCCGCCGACGGCCAGACCGAGGTCGAGATCCACGTGCTCCAGGGCGAGCGCGAGATGGCGCAGTATAACCACAGCCTCGGCAGGTTCCATCTTGCGGGCATTCCACCCGCGCCGCGCGGCGTGCCGCAGATCGAGGTCACATTCGATATCGATGCAAACGGCATCGTCAACGTCTCGGCCAAGGACCTTGCGACCAACAAGCAGCAGTCAATTACCATCAGCGGCTCGACCAGGCTCTCCAGAGAGGAGATCGACCGGATGATGAAGGACGCCGACGCTCACGCTGACGAGGACAAGAAGCTCCGCGAGACCGCCGAGGCCAAGAACCGCGCGGAGCAACTGCTCTATCAGACCGACAAGATGGTCAAGGACCTCGGCGAGAAGGTTCCTTCCGAGGACAAGCTCGCGATCGACAATGCGATGTCAGAGCTGAGGTCGGCGCTGGAGTCCAACGACCCCAGCCGCATCAACACCGCCGCCGAGGCGCTGCAGCAGTCCAGTTACAAGCTGTCGCAGCTTCTCTACGAGCAGGCTTCACAGCAGGCCGGCGGTCAGCCTGGCGCGCCGGAGGAAGGTCCCGCGCCCGAACGGCCCTCCGAGGAGGGCGAGGTTATCGACGCCGAATTCAAGGCGGAGTAGCTATCAGACATCGGCTTTCAGCCGTCAGAAGCGGCGTCATTCTGAACTTGATTCAGAATCCACAGGCTCGCTGATAGCTGATGGCTGAAAGCTTGAGTAAGAAAGAAAGGAGCGAACAAACATGGTTACCAGATGGGATCCGTTTCGTGAACTGAGTACTCTGCAGGACAGAATCAACCGGGTGTTCAACGAGCAGCTCACCCGCGGCGAGTCGGAGAAGACCGGCAAGGCGTGGGCGCCGGTCGTGGACATTCTCGAAAGTGAGAACGACTTGATTGTTCGCGCCGAGATTCCCGGAGTCAAGCGAGAGGACATCGACGTGGAGGTCACGGCGGAGTCGCTCACCGTCAGCGGTGAGCGCAAGTTCGACGAGGAGTCCAAGGACAACTACCTCCGTGTGGAGAGGGCCTATGGCCCATTTACTCGATCGTTCAGCATTGGCATTCCGGTTCAGCCGGACAAGGTCAAGGCCGCTTACAAGGACGGCGTGCTCGAAATCGTCGTCCCCAAGGCCGAGACCGTCAAACCCAAAAAGATCGAAATAAAGGCAGAGTAGCTCACAGCTGTCAGCCGTCAGCCATCAGCCGGCGCGTGTTATGCTGAACCCGATTCAGCTCCACCGCCGGCGGGCTGATAGCTGATAGCTGAAAGCTGATAGCTTTATGGCCCGCAACTACAAAGACTACTATAAGACACTCGGAGTCGAACGCGACGCGTCCGAAAAGGACATCAAGAGCGCCTACCGTAAGCTGGCGCGTAAGTACCACCCGGACGTCAACCCCGGCGACAAGACAGCCGAGGAGAAGTTCAAGGAGGTACAGGAAGCGTACGAGGTGCTCTCCGACAAGGACAAGCGCACCAAATACGACCAGTACGGCCAATACTGGGAGCAAATGGGCCAGCAGCCTGGGGCTGGAGGCGGCGGACAATACGCCGGCCCGATGTGGGACACGTTCACGTTCGACTACGGTGGCGCAGCCGGACAGGGCGACGTCGGGCACGGCGGGGCCGAGGGCTTCAGCGACTTCTTCGAGATGCTCTTCGGCCAACAGAGAAGGGGCGCGGCCACCGGCGAGCGCAGGCGCCACGCTCCGGCCAAGGGCCACAACATCGAGGCCGAGATGGAGGTCTCGCTCGAGGACGCCTTCCGTGGCGCCAAAAAGTCGTTCCAGCTCAACGGCCGCAAGCTCGAAGTGACCATTCCCAAGGGCGTACGAGACGAACAGAAGATCAGGCTCGCGGGCCAGGGCGAGGAAGGCGCGGCCGGACGCGGCGATCTGCTCATTAAGATCAGGGTCCGCCCGCATCCCGTCTATGAACGCCACGATGATGATTTGCATGTGGACGTGCCGGTAGACTACCTCGTGGCTGCGTTGGGCGGCGAGGTGCAGGTGCCCACATTGACCGGGCGGGTGACGATGAAGGTGCCCGCCGGCACATCCGGAGGCAGGGTTTTCCGACTGCCGGGACAGGGTATGCCCAAGCTTAAGGGCGAAGGACGTGGAAATCTATACGCGAAAGTGCGTGTTACGATACCGGAAGTAATGACCGACAAGGAACGCGAATTGCTGGAGCAGGCCAAAAAGCTCCGCGAAGGCAAGGTGGCGTCATGAGACAAGCTAGAGAAGATGAACCCGTATACATGATTAGCGTGGCGGCACGCCTGTGCGAGCTGCACCCCCAGACCCTTCGAATGTATGAGCGGCTGGGCCTGGTGCGGCCGGCGCGCATCGGCGCCAAGAACCGAATGTACTCCGAAAGGGACCTGGACCGCCTGCGGCAGATCCAGCGCCTGACCCAGGATATGGGCGTCAACCTCGCTGGAGTTGAGGTGATTTTGGGGCTGCTGGAGAAGATGCAGCGAATGCAAGAGGACATGGACACAGAAATTGATAGAATGCATAGGGAAATGGAGGAATTGCTTCGGCGATTGGAGAAGTAAGAGTTACGGTCCGGCTGGTAGCGACCTTGCGTGTTTACAAAATGCGTAATGGGTGACATTGCCATGCCGGATGCTCACGTGCTTCAGGCAAAGGAGGGTGGGTTCTTGCCAAACGGGGTAGTAAAGTGGTTCAACGACGCCAAAGGCTACGGCTTCATCGCAACAGATGAAGGCAAGGATCTCTTCGTGCACTTCTCCGCGATCAACATGGATGGTCGGAAGACTCTGCATGAGGGACAGCAAGTTGAGTTTGAGGTTTCTGACGGGCCCAAGGGTCCCCAGGCCTCGAACGTCACGTCGTTAGGTTAGCGTTACCGCAACCAAAAATCACCAGCCCCGCGCGATGTCGCGCGGGGCATTCTTGTTTTTCGGATGTCTGTTGCGTAACTCAGACGCTTCTGGCCAGCGTGTAGGCCCTTACCTCGCGGGCGCCGGCGGCGAGCAGTACGCGGGCGGCTTCGTCGAGGGTGCTGCCCGTGGTGAATACGTCGTCGATCAGCAGCACACGCTTGCCAGCGGTCTCGGTGGCACATTTGACCGAGAATGAGTCGCGGATGTTGATGCCGCGCTCGTCCAGCGGCAGGTCGACCTGGTGCCGGGTCTTCCGGCGTTTTGAAAGCACGCTGGCCGCCAACGGCACGCCGATGCGCCTGCCGAGCATGCGGGCGAGGACTTCGGACTGGTTGAATCCGCGCTCCAGAAGTCGTGAGTTGTGGATGGGAATCGGTATCAGGACGTCGGCGCTTCGGGCCAGTCCGGTCCCGGCGAACGCGCGAGCCATTATCTCCGCCAGCGGCTCCGCGGCTGCCTCGTGGTTGCGATACTTCAGCGCATGGATTGCATCGCGCAGCGCCCCGTCGAATATGCCCGCGCTTCGCGCGCACTCGAAGGCATACTCGCGCTGGTAGCACTCGTCGCATTGGAAGGCCTGACACGGCGTGCCACACTTGTAGCAGACCGGCGGTTCGATCAGCGTCATGCTGTCGATGCACTTCGGGCACAGATACCCGTGGTCGGTCACCCGGCACACGACGCAATGCGGCGGGTAGATCAGGTCCAGAACCCCCGAGCCGATGTCGGCAACCGAACGCGCTATCGAGGCCAACCGTCCATCAACCCTCAACTTCAAACCCTCAACCTATCCCTTCGAAGAACACTATCTCCTTGAACTCGTTGTAGCGCTGGGATATCTCAGCCTTGGTGAGGCGTTTGAAGCGGTTGAGGCTGAAGTCCTGAACGTTGAAGCTGGCAAGGGTGCTGCCGTAGACGACGGCCTTGCGCAGGTTGTCGTGGGTGAGCTCGCCGGTGCTGGCAACATAGCCCATGAACCCGCCCGCGAAGCTGTCGCCGGCGCCGGTGGGGTCGGCGACCTCCTCCAGTGGGTAGGAGGCAGCGGCAAAGCACATCCGCTCGTCGCAGTACATGACGGCCCCGTGCTCGCCTTTCTTGACGATGACGTAGCTGGGGCCGAGGTCGTGGACCTGCGTGGCGGCTTTGGCGAGGTTGACGGTCCCAGTGAGCTGGCGCAGCTCGGCGTCGTTGATGAAGACGACGTTGACCCGCTTCATCACTTCCTTGAGCGCGTCGGGCTTGCCGGTGATCCAGAAGTTCATCGTGTCCATCGCGGTGAGCTTGGCGTTGGGAACCTGGTCCAGGACCTTGAGCTGGAGTTCCGGGTCGATGTTGGCGAGGAACACGAACTCGGAGGACTTGTAGGCCTCCGGCAGCTCGGGACGGAAATCTGAGAAGACGTTGAGCTCGGTGGCCAGGGTGTTGGCCTGGTTCATGTCGCCCTCGTAGGTCCCGGCCCAGTGGAACGTCTTGCCGCCCGGCACAACTTGCAATCCCTCCGTGTCGATGTTGCGGGACTTGAGGAATGCCAGATGCTCCTTGGGGAAATCGTCCCCCACGACGCCGACAATTCGCACCGGCGCGAAGAAGCTCGCCGCGACCGACGAATACGTCGCCGCGCCCCCCAGCGCCCGCTCAGCCTTACCCGAGGGCGTCTGGACCGAGTCCAGCGCGACACTTCCTACGATAAGCACATGGTTCTGCGACATTGAACTTCCTTTCAGGAGCTGTCAGCTTTCAGCCGTCAGCTATCAGCGAACCCAGAACGGAGCCAAGTCCGCGGATCGTGCGTCCGGGGTTCAAACCCCGGACGAGCTGGCTGAATGCGCACGTTCCGCACGGCAGACTTCCAAGTTCTGGACAAACAGTCTCACGCTGGGTTCGAGCGTGGCCGAAAACTGTTTTGCGCGTTCTAGATTGTTGTGAGCAGTACACTCCCGCGGACCGGGGAATCAGGCGCCGGGTGCTCACTACTACTGGACAAAAAAGTGCTCCCATGATTATAAGACGACGAGAGGGCACTTTAGGCACGCCAAAGCCGGCATTTTTCAGTTAAATGTTGTTCACCAATAGCTTTCAGCTATCAGCTATCGACTCGGCCCGTGGTTCGGGATTTCCGCTACTTCCGCGCCTCCGCGATCTTCTCCCTCTCCCGCAGCACCATCGAGCGATAATGGCGGAGGAGGTGCATGCGGGAGAACTTGCCCTTCGGGTCCTGCAGGAATCTGTAAAGCCACTCGATCTTGAGCTTCTGTATGAACCCGGGCGCGCGCCGGACCTTACCGGAGAATACGTCGAACGAGCCCCCGACGCCCATCGCCACGCACACGCCCAACCCATCCATGTTATCACGGATGAACTTCTCCTGACGCGGAATTCCCATCGCGACCAGCAGCGCTCTAGCGCCGGAGGCCTTGACCAGCGCTGCGATCTCGACGTCGTGCGAGGCGTCAAAGTAACCGTCGTGCGTTCCGGCGACTACGAGGCCCGGGTACTTCTCACCCATCTTCTGAGCGGCGAGTTCGGCCACGCCGGGCGCCGCGCCCAGGAAATAGATGGAGAAGCCTTCGCGAGCGGACATCTCGCACATCCGCTCCGCGATCTCCACCCCGCTTACGCGCTCGATCAGCGGCGTGCCGAGCTTCTCCGCGCCCCACAGTACCCCTATTCCGTCCGGCGTAACCAGGTCCGCGTCGTTGATCAGGTCTCGCAGTTCGTGGTCGGTCTGGGAGCGGGCGATACTCGATGCGTCGGCGGTTACGATCATGTGCGGCCTGCCGCTCGCAATGAACTCGCGAATGAGGTCGAGAGTAGTGGCCATATCGACCCGGTGGACTTTGATGCCGAGCAGCGTTATGTGGGGCGTCTCAGACATCTTGAGCCACCTTCCTGAACACGATGAAGAGCTTGCGGCCCATTAGCAGATCGAGGCTGCCATGCTTCGCGAACGGTACACGCTGCAGCTTCGCCATCAGCCACAGCAGCGGCACAAGTACGAGCAGGACGAACGACGTATGCTGCCGCCTGTCCACGCCGATTTTCACGATCTCGAATCCGCTGCGGTGCGCGAGGTAGCCGTATTGGTCCAGAGTGAGCGAGTTCACGTGCTCGAGTCCGTATCTGTTCTCGATATCGAGCGGTTTGAAGCTGTAGAAGAATCCGCATGCGAGGAATCGCAGCCGGGACTTGAGCGAGAGGATGTTGGGCGTCGACATCGCGAACAGGCCGCCGGGCTTGAGAACCCGCGCAGCCTCGGCGAAGAGGCGGTCCGCGCCGGTGAGGTGCTCCATCACTTCGACCGCGACCGCCGCGTCAAAAGCAGCGTCGTCGTAGGGCAAGCTCTGCGTGAGGTCGGCCGCACGGCACTCGACCTCGTCGTACGCGAAAATCTCAGGGTGCAGTTCGCAGGCGCAGACGTCGAATCCGGCCTCGTGAAGCTTCCGTGAGAGCGCGCCCTGCCCGGCGCCGACATCCAGAACCCGCGCGGTCGGTTCGATCACCTTGCCGAAGAAGGCCAGGAACCTGTCGTGGGTGCCGGGTATTGCCATTTCGCCGTGGTATTTGCCCATAAGAACAGCTCACACAGGGCCGTGTCCGGCTTCCGCCGCCCTTCGACTCTCGCGACATCCTTCGGATGCGCTGTCGTCCGAGGGATATGCTCGTTCCTCGCTGCTCAGGACTAGCGGTGTGGACAAGCGGATCGGGTTCGGAGAACCCTCCTACAACTAGAACAGCCCGAAAGTCTCTTGCATGAACTTCGCCAGCAGGTCGTCGGTTTCCTTGATACGCTGCGCGGCGAGTTCGCGGGTCTTTGGCAGGACGATCGCCGCCGTCTCCCTCTCCCGCCACTTCCTAACCCACTCGTATCCGCCTTTGATGTCGCGGGCGTTCATCGCAAACGTCCGCGCGAACCCGACTACGCCGAGCAGGTCGAGCGCGTCGGCGTCGGCGAGCAGTATCGATTCGAAGCTGCGATTCGGGTCCCCGCCGTGGTGAAACGCGATGCATTCGAGCACCAGCGCCTTGAGGTCCTCCGGGCAGCCCCGCTCGGTGAGGAAAGGCTCGACGACCTCAACCGATCTGTCATAGTGCTGGATCTCGGGGTTGTAGAACTTCGCATACCCGCCCCAGTCGTGCAGATACGCCGCCAGCCAGACGGCTTCCTCGTTGTAGGGCTTGCCATCCGCCAAAATGGGAACCAGGTGCAGCAGTCGCTCACTGTGCTTGATCCCCCAGTTGCCGCCGTATTCGGTGGTTAGGTTGATGATTTCGTCGTGATTCATAGAAGCTACCAGCTTTCAGCCGTCAGCAACCCCGGATCGCGAGGCCGCCGCCAACAATTAAACCGCGCGCACTACTTTTGTGTCAAGGACGGCGCGCCATTGGCAAAGGCCGGCCCGTTGCGGTATAGTATAGGCTAGCAGCCGCCGGACAAAGTGGTGTAGGAGGGGTCTCCAGACCCCGAATCCACTGGCGTCACGCTCGTAGATCGCCGTCTGGAGACGGCTCCTACAACCGAGTGCGGCTTTATCCGCAGGCTGCTAGTGATTCCGTGGCGCAACAAACGCGCAACAGCTCAGAGTCACTGAGCAGGCGCGTCATCCTGAACTCGATTCAGGATCCATTACCTTTGTGGTCTGGATGCCGGATCAAGTCCGGCATGACGCGAGGCCCGACTGAGCTGTTACAAGAACGCGCGAACCGGCAAAGGAGAATCTCTGTGACACAAACTCTCTGCGACTACTACGTCAAGGACATAACCCTGGCTGATTTCGGCCGCAAGGAGATCGCGATAGCCGAAAAGGAAATGCCCGGGCTAATGGCGACCAGGGAGAAATACGGCCCGGCTAAGCCTCTGGCGGGCGCGCGGATCATGGGCTCACTGCACATGACCATCCAGACAGCAGTGCTCATCGAGACCCTCGCGGAGTTGGGCGCGGACGTCCGCTGGGCGAGTTGCAACATATTCTCGACCCAGGACCACGCCGCCGCCGCGATCGCAGACCGCGGGATCCCCGTCTTCGCCTTCAAGGGCGAGACGCTAGAGGAATACTGGGACTTCACCAAGAAGGCCATGACCTGGCCGGACGGCGACGGCCCCACGCTGATCGTTGACGACGGCGGCGACGCCACGCTGCTGGTCCACCGAGGCTACCGCGCCGAGGAGAACGCCGCGATCATCGACGAGCCGACCGATAACAAGGAACTGGCCATTGTCAACGAGGTCATCCGCAAGTCCCTCGCTGAGGACTCTTCGTTCTTCCATAGGATCGTGAAGGGCCTTCGGGGGGTCTCCGAGGAGACCACCACGGGCGTTCACAGGCTCTACCAGATGCTCGAGAAGGGCGAACTGCTGTTCCCGGCGATTAACGTTAACGACTCCGTGACCAAGAGCAAATTCGACAACATCTACGGCTGCCGCGAGTCGCTGGTGGACGGAATCAAGCGCGCGACCGACGTTATGATCTCAGGCAAGATCGCGCTGGTCTGCGGCTATGGCGACGTGGGCAAGGGCTCGGCCGAGTCGCTGGCGGGGCAGAAAGCCCGCGTGTGGGTGACCGAGATCGACCCGATATGCGCGCTTCAGGCGTGCATGGCCGGCTACACCGTGACGACCGTCGAGGATGCGCTGCCCTACGCCGACATCTATGTGACCTGCACCGGCAACTGCAACGTCATCACCGCCGAGCACATGTCCAAGATGAAGGACCAGGCCATCGTGTGCAATATCGGCCACTTCGATAACGAGATCCAGGTCGATCGCCTGAAGGAATGGCCCGGCATCAAGCACACGAACATCAAGCCGCAGGTGGACGCGTTCACGTTCCCGGACGGCCACACCATCTACCTACTCGCCGAAGGTCGCCTGATCAACCTCGGCTGCGCGATGGGTCACCCGAGTTTCGTCATGTCCAACTCGTTCACCAACCAGACACTGGCGCAGATGGACCTGTGGAGCCATGACTACGAGATCGGCGTGTATCTGCTCTCGAAGAAGCTCGACGAGGAAGTGGCCAGGCTGCACCTCGCCAAACTCGGCGCGAAGCTGACCGAGCTGAGCCAGGAACAGGCCGACTACATCGGCGTGCCGAAGGACGGACCGTTCAAGGCGGAGCATTATCGGTATTAGGGAATTGAATATTGCGTATTGATTATTGAGTATTGAAGGGAGGCCGGGCGACTTCGTCGCGGTCGCGCGGCCTACCCGCCGTTCCCGTTTCTTCGCACCGGATCCACGATCACGCCATCGAACACAGCCGCGCTGGACTTGACGCTGCAGTGGTCACCCACGACGCAGCGCTCGATCACGGTGTTGCGCATCACGCACGCGCCTTCCCAGAGGATGCTCTGCCTGACGACGGAGCCCATCTCGACGACGCAGTTGTCGGCCAGAACTGAGTTCTTGAGGAGCTGCGCGTTCTTTTCAATCCTGCAGTTGTTGCCGATCACCACAGGACAACCGATCTTGGCACTGGGGTCGATCTCTACGTTCTCTCCAACCCAGACCTGATCTCGATCCGGGTCTTCGGTGAAGGGTATCTTGCAGTCCCAGCGGCCTCTGAGCGCATCCACGTGCGCCTCCTGGTACTGCTTGAGGCTTCCCACATCTTTCCAGTAGCCGAAGGCGAACTTGCCGAAGAACCTGGCATTCTCGTCCTGCAATATCGGAAATAGGTTGTTGCCGAAACCGAATTTCTCGCCTTCTGGAATCAGGTCAAAGATGCGCGGGTGGAAGATATAGACTCCAGTGTTGGCGGAATTGGAGAAGAGGTTGGCAGCCTTGGGCTTTTCGAGGAACCGCGTGATGCGGCCCCTGTCGTTCAGCAGGGCGATTCCGTATTGCGATGGGTCCTCCACAAGAGACAGCGCCAGCGTTGCAATGGCCTCGTTGTCCCGGTGGAAGCTGACCAGGCTTTCCAGGTCGAAGTCGGCCAGGTCATCGCCGCCAACCACGGCAAAGACATCGTCTCGCAAGAACGACTCGCAGCGCTTGACGCTTCCCGCATCGCCCCAGAGCTGGTCCTCGACCGAATAGGAGATCTTCACGCCCCACTTGCTGCCGTCGCCGAAATACGCCTGGATCTGGTCACCGAGGTAGTGGACATTCACCATTATATCGGTGAACCCATTCCGGCCGAGCATCTCGACGATATGCTCCATTACCGGCCTGTTCAGTACCGGCACCATCGGCTTCGGCACGTTTCGGGTCAACGGATCGAGCCGGCTGCCAACGCCGGCGGCGAGAATCATAGCTTTCATCGGAGACCTCTCAGCTGTCAGCCATCAGCTATCAGCCGTCAGCCGCTGAAGGCTGACAGCTGACCGCTGACGGCTCTAATACGCCTCGGCTCGTTATGCAAGTTCCGACACGCATTCGCGCACGGCCGTAATGACTTGTTCCACATCCGCGGCGGAGAGCTCGGGGAACATTGGCAGGCTGAGGACTTCGGCCGCGGCCTTCTCAGACTCGGGCATGTCACCGGGCTTGTAGCCGAGCGGGCGATAGGCGAACTCGAGGTGCAGCGGGCTCGGGTAGAAGACCTTGGAGCCGATGCCGCGTTCGGTTAGCTTCGCGGCGAGTTCGTTGCGCTTGGCGAATCTAATCGTGAACTGGTGGTAGATGTGGCTGTTTTCGGGCTTGGGGACGGGAAGCGCTATAGGAAGGTCCTTGAAAGCCTCGATGTAGCGATCGGCGATCGCGCGCCGAGCCTCGTTCCACTCGCATAGATGCGCGAGTTTCACCCTCAGCACCGCCGCCTGGAATTCGTCGAGTCGCGTGCAGTAGCCGACGTGCTCGTAGGTGTAAGTCGAGTCGCGGCCGATATCGCCCTGGCCGTGGAACCGCAGGGACTTGGCCAGCTTGTAGACCGAGTCGCTGTTGGTGAGCACCATGCCGCCGTCGCCGCACGCGCCGAGGTTCTTGGTCGGATAGAAGCTCAGCGTGGAAGCATCGCCATACACGCCGATGCCCCTGCCGTCGTGCAGCGAGCCGATGGCCTGCGCGCCATCGTAGATGACCTTGAGGCCGCGCCTGGCCGCGATCTCGTTGATGGCCGTCGCGTTGGCACACTGGCCGTAGAGGTGCACGGGCAGTATCGCGCGGGTCCGGGGCGTGATCTTGCTCTCGATCTGTGCGGGGTCGAGGTTGAAGTCCGTCGGATCGATGTCGGCATAGATCGGCTTGGCGCCGACGATCATGATCGCCTCGGTGGTGGCAACGAACGTAAACGGAGTTGTGATGACCTCGTCGCCCGGTCCGACTCCGCAGGCAGCAAGCGCGATCACGAGCGCGTCGGTGCCGGAATTGACCGCGACGCCGTATTTGGCCTCGCACGCCTTCGCCACCTCGGTCTCGAGCTGGGCCATGTTCGGCCCGAGCACGAACGCGCCCGAGTCCAGCACGGCCTGCACGGCCGCGGACAGCTCATCCTTCAGGGCCAGATTCTGGGCTTTTGGGTTTACAACGGGTATGGGCATGGTGTGTTCTCCGAAGTTGGGAAATCCGAGGCGACTCTGCCTGTCCAGACGTTATTATCCGCCATTGCCGAAGTAGTGTCAATCCAGAGGCCCAGGGGTCGGAGGGGCCAGAGGCGGCAGGCGGGGGGGGACGCTGAGACGCTGAGAGAGCCGTGTCTCCGTGATCTCCTGTGACCTGACCGATTCAGCGCCCGCTATTTCCCGCCTGCCACCAGGCAGTCGAGTATGCGCACGGTCGGCATGATGCGGCCGGGTTCGGCGCGGTAGTCGCTGGAGATCGCGTCGATGTTTGCCAGCATGTCCAGGAAACTGCCGCCAACCATCGCGTTCATCACGGGGTAGGCGAGCTCGCCGTTCTCGATCTTGAACCCGAAGTCCACGGAGATCGACACATCGCCGGTGACGCCGTTGGGGTGGATGCCGCCCATATTGATGTAGAGGCCCTCTTTGGTGTCCCGGATGATCTGCTCTCCGGTCATGGTTCCGAGCTTGGGAATCACGTTGGACGAATACGCTCCGCTGCCGCGCGAGCCATGGCCCGTGTTCGCGACGCCGGCCTTGCCCGCCGTATACGAGCCGTAGAGATAGGACTTCAGCACGCCGTTCTCGACGACTACCAGCGGCTTGGTCGGGAAGCCCTCGCTGTCCCACCGGCGCGAGCCGAGTCCGCGGGGGATGTGGGGCTCATCGGTGATGGTGAGCACGTCCGAGCCGATTTTCTTGCCGAGCTTGTCCATCATGAAAGACCTTCGGCGCTGGATGCCGTCCGCGTCCACGTTGTCGACGACGCTGTCGAAGATCGAGTTCGACGCCAGCGGCCCGAGTATGATGGGCATCCGCTTTGTCTCGTTCTTGCGCGCCCCCAGGAACTTCATCGCCTCTTTGGTCGCGTTCACGCCGATTCCGGCCGGGTCGAAATCCTCGAGCACGCGGCCGCGGTCGAAGTCGTAGAAGCTCCCAACATCCTCTCCGCGCCGCACCACGGCCATTATGTAGCCGCCCACGGACGATCCGTCCGACGCAAGCGACACTCCCAGCGAGTTCACGAGCGCGCTCGATCCGTCCCACGCGGAGAACCCGCCCTGAACGATCGCGTCCGAGCAGATCGACCTTGCTCCGTCGATGTTGGCGAGCGCCCCCTCGATCAGCCGTTTGATCTCCAGTTCCGCGATTCTGGGATCGTAGAGGCCTTCCACTTCCGGGTAGCTTGCGGGCGGGGATGGCAGAGAGATGAAGTCCGGGTCGGGCTCGGCTAGCTTCGCGAGCCTCGCGGCGTTCCTGCCGGCCTCTACCGCGGCTTCTGTTGTCGCCTTGTCGGTTCCCGACCAGCCGGTTCCGCCCTTGTAGATCGCTCGCACGGAGACGTGGCCGCCCTGGCGCGAGTCGCAGGACTTGATCGCGTTGGATTCCAGGTCCACGCTCTGGCTGCGGCCGAACCCCGCGCTCACGTCCGCAAATTCCGCGCCGCCAGATATCGCGGCGTCGCACGCCGCCTGGGCAATTCTAAGTAGAGTGTCTTTGTCCATCGTATTCAAGCCCTCAGCTATCAGCTCTCAGCCCTCAGCATGCCGCCAGAGGCGGCGCATGGCTCTCCTCGGGGGCCGGAGTCCCCCTGAGATCGTAATCCGTAGTTCGTAACTCGTAACTACCCCTTCTGTCCGCCGACGACGAGCTCTTTGACCCGGATATGCGGGCCGCCGTTGTCGACGTACATGCCCTGGCCGTCCTTTCCGCAGGTGCCGGGCATGTTCATCTCGAAATCGTTGGCTACGGCATCGATGTTGGCAAGCGTCTCAAGTGTCATGCCCGCGACGGACACGTCGCGGAGCTGCTCGGCAAGCTCGCCGTTGCGGATCATCACGGCCTCACCCGCGTGGCATGTATACTGCCCGCGCTCGCAGAAGACATATCCGTATTCCCCTCCGCGCAGATACACCCCCATATCGATGCCCTTCACGAGATCCTCGAACGTGGACTCGCCGGGCTGGATGTAGGTGTTGCTCATCCGCACGATCGGCCTGCACTGGTAGTCCTGCGCCCGCGCGCTGCCGTTGGGCTTGACGCCCATCTTGGCCGCGGTTTCCAGGCTGTGCATGTAGCCCTTGAGCACGCCATTCTCGATGATCACCCGCTTGGCGCCCGGCGTGCCCTCGGAATCGTAGTCGAACGTTCCCCACTTGCCGGGGTAGGTGGAATCGTCGATGATCGTGACCAGATCCGAAGCGATCTTCTCGCCGAGTTTGCCCTCGATGATCGATGTGCCGCTCAATATGTGGTCCGCCTCGGCGTTGTGGCCGATGGCCTCGTGCGTGAGCAGCCCGGTTATCGACGGATGGAAAATCACCGGAAACTTGCCAGCGGGCGGTGGCGCCGCGGTCAAAAGCTGCAGCGCCAGGTTGGCGCTCTTGACTGTGAAGTCCTCCGGCTTGACCCGCTCGATCAGCTCGAACCCGACCGGTTCGCCGATCCGCGCGGCCGCGCGCTGCAGGATATTGCCGTCCCTGGCCACGATCCGGCAGTGTACTATCGTCCGGATGGACTCCTTGCGGACGCACGTGCCCATCGTGTTGCAGATGGTCTCCGTGTCAACGCGATCGGAGTAGCTCACCAGCGAGTTCGCGAGCTTATCGCCGACTATCTTGATGGCGGCCTGATCGTAGCACTCCAGCGCGGCCATCTTGCGCTCGACGCCCACAAGGCGGGGGTCGATCTCGACCTCCGCCACCACTTCGCGCTCGATCGGCTCGACCTGGGCCACGCACCCTTCTTCCGCGCGGGCCGAGGATGCCTCGGCCATCGAGATCGCGGCGTCGAGAGCGACGAACGCCGAGTCCTTGTCGAAGTTCGAGACCGAAGCGAATCCCCACGCGTGGTCTTTCAGCACGCGAATGCCCAGGCCTTTGGACGTGCCGGAGTTCAGCTTGTCCGCGCGACCGTCCTGGCGGGTGATGCCGGTGCTCTCGTTTTCAAAGATGCGCGCGTCGGCGAACTGGGCTCCCCGCGCTTTCGCCCTATCGCATATAGATCGGAGAAGGTCTTTCATGTTTGGTCACCTTGTGATGGGCATTGTCATACCCTACATAGTGCTTGCTCGCAGGCTGCGGTTCCTCCTTCTGCGAACTCGTCTATGATAGCCCGAACCGGGCGCACGTCAAACAATATGCTCACCAGCGCTTCAACTATGGACAGCCGTCATAGCGGGCAGTATAATGCGTTAGCAATCAGGCTCAGCAGTTTCATCAACCCGGCAGGAGGGATGAGCAGGTGGGAATCGACGAAGCAAAGCAGCTGATCAGCGACGGCGCGCAATTGTTCAAAGAGGGCAACCTTGACGGCGCCGTCGAGAAGCTCAAGGCCGCCCTCGAAGAGGACCCGGCGAGCGCGCAGGCGCATTCGTATCTGGGCGCGGTCTACGCGCGCAAGGGCGAGATGCCGCTGTCCGTGGAGCAGTTCCAGGCAGCGGTGGATATCGATCCGGACAGCGCGTCGCACACTTTCAACCTCGGCCAGGCGATGGAAACGTCGGGCAACAAGATGCGCGCTCAGGCGCTATATGAGAAAGCCCTCGCGCTCGATCCCAAGTATGCGCGTGCTCAGCAGCGACTCGAAGCGTTGACCGGCAAGCCCGTGGCTGCCCCTGCTCCCTCTGCGCCTTCAAGGCCTGTTCCCGCACCGCCCGCTCCGGCTCCTGCTCAGGTCGTCCCGCCAGCCGCCGCACGCACGGTCTCGGCCCCTGCCGGTCCGCCGGCCGCGCCGTGGGAGAACCAGCCTGCGAGGCCACTAGCCGGTCCGCCGCCCGCCGCAGGGTCGTCGCAGGGCTACTCGGCCCCGCCGCCGCCCATGCCCGTCGCCAAGTCCGGGCAGGTCTCGCTGCTCGAGCACAAGGTGCAGTCCGGTGCCAGATGGTTCTACTGGGTCGTCGGGCTGTCGCTGATCAACACCGTGATCGCGCTGGCAAATATGAGCATCCATTTCGCGCTGGGGCTTGGGGTGACAAGCATCTTCGACGCCATCCTGTCCGCGGCGGCGGAACACGGCGCTATGGGCAAGGCAGCGATCATATGCGTGCCGGTCAACCTGGCGATCCTTGGTGTCTATGGTGCGCTCGGCTACTGCGCGTCCAAGCGGATGCAGTGGGCGTTCATAGTGGGGCTTGTGCTGTATTCGCTGGATACCGCGCTGATCGTGCTGTCGCTGTTCGCCGGATCTATGATGTTCATCGGCCTCATCATACACGTTGTTGCTTTGGTTGCGATCGCCGGCGGAATCAAGGCGTCCGGCCAACTGAAGCAGGTCGAGCAGCAGATGCAGATGCAGGCTCGCGCGCAGGCCTACCAGCAGAATCAGGCCCCGCGCCCGCCGCTGAAGTGAGCGCGAGAGCATCCAGTCTGCCAACGGATGGAGAGCCACCCAGGCTCCTTGCATCTGCCCGCATCCTCCGATAGAATAGACTCACCAACTACCGGGGGATGCACGGCGGATGAAGCGAGTCCTGTCACTTTGCCCACTTGTTGCCCTGATCGCGTTGAGCGCGGTCGGAGCGGTGGGCGCGCGGCAAAACGTGAAACTGATAGTGTGGGGGCTTCAGGCAAGCGAGGAGGCCGCGGGCCAGCGCGCTCAGATAGCCGAGTTCGAGCGGCGCAACCCAGGCGTCAAGGTCAGCATGCTGTCCATGGGCGCGGGTGGGATGAACCCGCAGAAGCTAATGACGGCCATCGTCGGCAAGACCCCCCCGGATGTCATCAACCAGGACCGCTTCACCATCGGCGACTGGGCCTCACGCGACACGTTCATGGACCTCACGCGGTTCATCAAGCGCGACCGCGACAAGCCGGACGGCGTCCGGCCGGAGGACTACTACGTTCCCTGCTGGAAGGAAGCCTGCTACAAGGGCAAGGTCTACGCTATTCCCAACTCCACCGACGACCGGTTCCTGTTCTACAACAAGACGCTTTTCGCCGAAGCCGGCCTGACCCATCCCCCGCGTACTTGGACCGAACTGCGGAACTACGCGGTCAAGCTTACAAGGCACGAGAAGGACGGCTCGATCTCCCGCATCGGCTTCATCCCCAACTGGGGCAATAGCTGGCTGTATCTCTACTCCTGGCAGGCCGGCGGGGAGTTCATGAGCCCGAACGGCCGCACCTGCACTATGGACAACCCCAAGTCCGTCCGCGCGCTGGAGTATATGGTCAGCATCTACGACGCGCTCGGCGGCGCGGCGAAGGTGGATAGGTTCCAGTCCGGGTTCCAGCCCGACGCGCTCGATCCCTTCCTGACCGGCCGCGTCGCGATGAAGATCGACTGCGACGGCGCCGCCAACAACATAGCGCGGTTCAACCCCGACCTCAACTTCGGAGTCGCGCCCGCGCCCGTGCCTGACGAGCGCTACGCCCAGACCGCCTCGAACGTCGATTTCGGCCCGGACAACGTCGCACTGGGTGTGCCAAGAGCCCAGTGGGACAAGGTCAAGAACACAGGTGTCGCCAAGGGTCAGTTCAGCGGACAGGAGCGCTACATCACGTGGTCGGGCGGGTTTTCGTGGGCGATCCCCGTGGGGGCGAAGCGCGTCGAGCTTGCGTGGAAGTTCATCAGGTGGATGAACAGCCCGGAATCCGGCCTGATTGCCGCCGCCGCGCAGAAGCAGTACAACCTGGGCAAGGGTCGCCCGTTCGTGCCGACCATGCACGCAAACCAGCGTTACAACTCCGCGGTCTTCGAGCAGTTCGCGCCGAAGGTTCCCAAGTTCCGCAACTCCGTGCGTTTCGCGCTTTCGATGATGCCCTATTCGCGCTACCGGCCGGTCACATTCGTCGGCCAGCCGCTCTGGGACGAGCACGTCCGCGCGTGGGACATGGCCACGCACCACGCTCAGACCCACGTCAACGCGAAGCAGGCGATGGTCGCCGGCACAAAGGTCGTGCAGCGCGAACTCGACCGCGTCTTCGACCGCGAGCGCAACCCCGTGGTACCTATGGCGGCGCTCTGGGCGGTCATTCTTTCGATTGTTCTCGGGCTGGTCGCCGTGCTGATGGCGCTAGCGAGGCGCACGGGCCGGGTGGGGTCGCTGATGAGAAGCGAGGCCATCGCGGGCTACATGTTCGCGTCGCCGTGGCTGATCGGGTTCCTGGTCCTGACCATCGGCCCGATCGTTGCGTCCATAGTGTTCAGCTTCTGCGACTACGACGTCCTGCACGCGCCGCGCTGGTTCGGGCTGGGCAACTACGGTCAGTTGTTCACCTACGACTGGGGGATCGTCTCCAAGGCGCTGTATAACGCGCTGTTCCTGGCCGTGATCGGGCTGCCGATGGGGATCATGGCCGGGCTGTCGATTGCGATGCTGCTCAACGCGAACGTCAAGGGCATGAGCTGGTACCGCACTCTCTATTACCTGCCCTCGATTGTACCGATCGTAGCGAGCGCGGTGCTGTGGCTGTGGGTGCTCAACCCGCAGTTCGGGATCGTAAACGCCGTGTGGAAGTCCACGCTGACCGCGTGGTTCGGCATGCAGCCGCCGGGATGGATCAGCCAGCCGGGCGAGTTCTTTGGGGTGCTTTCGTGGGTGTGGCAGCACACGCTGAGCCTGATCGGAATAGGCATGCCGGCGATTCTCGCGCAGCCTGCGAGCTATCTCGGCGCGAAGTCAGCGCTGATCACGATGGGCCTGTGGGGCGCGGGCGGCGGCATGATCATCTGGCTGGCGGGCCTCAAGGGCATCCCGCAGTCGTATTACGAGGCTGCCGAGATCGACGGCGCCAACGCCTGGCAGAAGTTCCGCGCGGTGACGCTGCCGATGCTGAGCCCGTATATCTTCTTCAACCTGATCATGGGCACCATCGGCGTGCTGCAGACGTTCGACAACGTCTACGTCATGACCCAGGGGCAGGGCGGGCCGGTGGATGCGACCATGATGCCCGTGCTGCTGTTGTTCAACAGGGCGTTCCGTTACTTCAGCATGGGCTACGCCAGCGCGCTTGCCTGGCTGTTGTTCGCCATCATCCTCACCTTTACCCTCTTCCAGCTCAAAATGGCGCCGAGATGGGTGCACTATGAAGCGGAGAAGGGGAAATGACGATTTCAGATTTGAGATCGTAGATTGCAGATTGGCTGGCGAGCCTTGAGGTCACAGATTGTGACCTCAAGAGCGGCGAGGTGATCGCAGGATGTGACTACCTCGAAGGGGATCGACATGACTTCAAAGGAACGAGTTCTTGCGGCGTTTCATCATACCGAGCCAGACCGGGTTCCGATCAACTACTTTGCGAACCCGGGCATACAGGGCCGGCTTATGGCGCATCTCGGGCTTGAGCCGAACGACGGCGCGGGGCTGCTGAAGGCCCTGGGGGTCGATTTCCGGGGCGTGGGCGCGCCATACACCGGTCCGCGGCTGCACGCGGAAGTGCCCGACAGGCATGTCGATCCGATATGGGGCCACCACTGCCGGTGGGTGGAGCACGAGTCCGGCGGCTACTGGGACTACTGCGATTTCCCGCTCAAGGGCGCCAGTCCGGAGACCGTCGCGGCATGGCCGGTGCCGTCGCCGGACGATTTCGACTACAGCCACATCGCCGAGGCGTGCGCAGACAATGCCGAGTACGGCGTCTATGTCGGAGGCGCTGGGCTTGGCGACATCATCAACTCCACCGGTTTCGTAGCGGGGATGGAGGACACGTTGGTCGCGCTGGCGCTGGATGACGAGGCGATACTCGCGCACATCGACCGCCGGCTGGGAGTGCTGATCGAGGTCACTCGCAGGACCCTCGAAGCCGCGAAGGGCGGAGTCGATTTTGTGTGGATGGGAGAGGATCTGGGCACCCAAAAGAGCCCGATGATCAGCCTGGAGATGTTCCGCAGGCACATCCGACCCAGGCACCAGAAGTTCATCGACCTCGCGAAGTCGTTCGACCTGCCGGTGATGATCCACACGTGCGGGTCGAGCAGTTGGGCCTACGAGGACTACATCGAGATGGGCATGGACGCGGTGGACACGCTTCAGCCGGAGGCGACCGATATGTCCCCGAAGCACCTCAAGGATCGGTTCGGCGGCAGGCTGGCGTTCCACGGCTGCATATCGACCGCGGGGCCGGTGGCGTACGGGACGGTCGATGACGTCATTGCCGACTGCCGCGCGACGCTCGATACCATGATGCCGGGCGGCGGCTACATGTTCGCGCCGACCCACGCGCTCCAGGACAACTCGCCGACCGAGAACGTCGTGGCGATGTACGAGTGCGCGAAGCAGTACGGAACGTACTGAATTATGAGTTATGAATTATGAATTATGAATTGGGACGGGTGAGTGGATGACGTTTCTGCTGTGGGTTGTGGCGATTGCGCTGGCATACGTGGTGCTGTGGGGCACGCTGCTTGTGACCATCGACGGGCTGCGTGAGAGGAGATGGCGGGATGTCGGCCTCCTGGCGCTGGGTTACACTTTGGCGGCGCTCGTGGTCTCGCTATACGCCGCTGACTACCTGCACGGCGGTGCCGTTCGTCCGCCAGGTGTGCCCGCGCTTGCCAAGTTCGGCTGGTTCGTGGGGCTGGCGTTCGTCTGGCTGCTCGTTGTCGGGCGTGCTTCGTCAAGCAAGCTATCATGGCAGGACAAGAAGCGGCGCAAGGAGTTGTCGAAGCAGATCAGGCTGCATCTGGCGCTGGTGACGGGGGCGATCGTCTTCTCAGTGCCGTTCTACTGGCTCGTGACCACATCGCTGAAGCCCGACGAGCGCACCAACCAGTTCCCGCCGGACCTCATTCCGATGAAGCAGGCCAGCGTCAAGATCGGCGGAGAGGATCACCAGGTCTATCTGCTCAAGCAGGGCGGCCGCGAGATCAGAGTCGCGAAGATGGCTGAACTCGAAGGCGGCAAGTGGCAGGTGCAGCAGGTCGGCAAGCCGCGGTCGTTCGAGGTCGCCAGCGCCGGTCTCAAGCCCGATCTTCACCCCATCCTGCTTTGGAAGAACTACTCCGACGCGCTGGCGTTTCTGCCGCCTGAGTATAAGCACGGGCTGCGGCCGCTGTGGAACACGATCTACGTCACGCTGCTGGTGATACTCGGGACGGTGCTTTCGAGCTCGCTGGTGGCGTTTTCGTTTGCTAGGCTGAGATGGCCGGGACGCGACGTGCTCTTTGTCGTACTGATCGCGACGATGATGATCCCGCCGGCGGTCACGATGCTGCCGGTGTTCCTGATCTTCCGCGCGGCCAACTGGATCGACACCCTGCGGCCGCTCTGGGTCCCGGCGCTGTTCGGCAGCGCGTTCAACGTGTTCCTGCTGCGGCAGTTCTTCATGACCATCCCCAACGACCTCGAGGACGCGGCTAAGATCGACGGCTGCTCCTATTTTACGATCTACTGGAAGATCATGCTCCCGCTCATCAAGCCCGCGCTCGCGGCGATCACGATATTTGCGTTCATGGGAAGCTGGAACAACTTCATGGGCCCGCTGATCTACATCAGCTCTCCCGAGAACATGACCCTCGCCTACGCGCTGCAGCTATTCCAGGGCATGCACGGGGGCGAGCCCGCGATGATGATGGCCGCGGCGACGCTGGTGATGCTGCCCGTGCTCGGAGTGTTCTTCTTCACCCAGCGCTACATGATCCAGGGGGTTACGCTGACAGGGATCAAGGGATGATAGGGGGTTTGCTATGAATGACGCGAAGAAGAGCGGAGCCAATGCGCTCGCGCTCGCGCTGATCGGCTTGGTCGTGTTGGCTGCTATCGGCGTCGGAGCGTATGTGGCAGTGAATCGCAGCAAGCGGCTGGTGTTTGTCGATACTGCTCGCGGCGTGTGCAGCGAAGCGGCAAAGGTGGATTACGATTTCTCCAAGCTGCTGGAATCGCCGGGACATTCGCGGGACCAGGTTCTTGACCAGAGCTCGGCTTCCGCTAAGCGCATCGCGGACCTGAGCCGCGAGTTGAGCAACACCAGTGCCGGCGGACTCGGCGACGTGAAGGCGAACCTGTGCAAGGCCCTCGATGAGCACCGCAGGATCTACGAGGTCATAGGCAGCGGCTCCCGCACGGACGAAATGACGCAGGTCAGCCAGGCCGTGGAATCGGCGTGGCGATCATACGGAAAAGTGGACGGCAAGGTTGTTCCTCTCGCCGGCGTGCTGCCGGGACTGGCTGCCGACTCATTGACGGCCGGCTTGGCGAGCATGAAGGGTGCTCCGCCGATCGCTGTGAAACCAGAGCCGCAGCCGGCTGTTCCGAGCGCACCCGTGACGGCGCCACCTCAGGCGGAGGCAGCAAATCCGGCTGCCGCACCCGCCGTCGCCGTTGCGGTCACCCCCACGCCGCCGAGCGCGAAACCAAGGGCTGCAACCAAGGCTTCGGCGAAGAGATCCGTTGCGGTGAAGAGCCGCAAGCCGGCCCCAACCAAGACCGCCGTGTACCGCTGTCCCTACCGGGGGTGCAACGCATGGTTCATTAAGGCCCCGCTGCTTCAGCGGCACAAGAAGTTCTGTATCTACAGGCCGGGCGGACCCGCCGCACGGGCACGGAGGAAGTGAGAGTCCGGCGGCAGGGCACTCAAGCCCTGCCGCCGTATTCTTCTTCCTACGGGCAGCTATCCTTGCAGATGTAGTTGGACATCTCCAGGAATGCGCTGGTGAGGTCGCACTCCCAACCGATGTTCCACGTCGCCACCCCCAGCACGTAGCTGTCCTGCCGCACCAGGTTCTGGTCATACCACGCCATATCGCACGTCACCGCCTGATCGCCGGCACTGCAGTCGCCCACGCACTCCGTGATGATCATCGGGCAGTCGGCTCCCACGTAACCCTTGGACGGATCGTCATACGCCTTCAGATAGTCGTGAAGCGGCCGGTAGCGGCCGACGAGCGCGTTCGGGTGCGCGGTATACTCGGACTGAAGGGTGCCGCCGTAGGCATACTCGTGCAGGGCCAGCATGTGGCCGCCGTGTGCCTTAGCTCGCGCGCACACCCTGGCGACGTTCTCCAGCTCCGTGCGAGTGTCGCCGGGGAACTTGTAGCTGGTGTTCAGACTCGGTGTGCCCGCCGAAAACCCGAACGCGGCTATTCGAAAGCCGTCCGCCTCCGCGAGATCCATCATCGCAAGGAAGAAGTCGGACTGCCAGTCGTAGTGGGCGTCCCACTCGTTGGTGACCTCCCACACGTTGATCTTGGGGTTGAGCTGCATCAGCCGCCGCAATCCGCCCGTTCCCACGACCGGTTTGTGCGTGCCGTAGTACACGAACCAGGCCTCATCGGCCGGGCTGACTCCCGCGGCCCAGGCCTCGTTGTAGGCCTGGATATCGCCCACGCCGTCGACATTATTCGTCCGGCCTACCGAGAACGAACCAGGGCAGTCATTCGCCGCCGTTCCTGCCTTGCCGAAGACGCCCATGCACTTGACCATCTGGCAGGTCTTGCCTGCGTTGTGGATCGGGATGAAGAAGTCCTCGCTCAAGCGGTTGGTGTTGTCCTTTTGGATGTGCCAGCCGATCTTGCTCCAGTTGTGCGGCAGATAGTACGTCGGCGCGGAGCTGGTCGTGTTGGCCAGGACCGCCACCCGCTCCCAGGTATGCGACTGATACGTGGCCGCCGATGCGGTGACGCTATAGGTTCCCGCTACGACATTGGAGAGAGTGAAGTAGCCGCTGGCGTCCGTGGTAGCCGTATACGACGTGCCCACCACGGAGACCGTGGCCCCTCCCACGCCCTCAGCTCGCGCGTTGCGAACGTAACCTGTCAGGGTGCCGAGCTTGCCGACGGTGATGGAAACCGTCTGCGTCAACTGCTGGCTGCAGCCGCTGGCGTTTGTAGCGAGCACGTTGAACCCGTAGGTGCCGGCCGTGCCCATCGTCCCGGTCGGAAGGCTGATCGTTGCGCCGGTTCCGGTGACTGGGCCGCCGACGTTCGAGTTGTCCGAGTTCCTGCGAAGCTGGTAGTTCACGCCCGCCTGCGATCCGGCCACCGTTATGCTGGTGGACTCTCCCACGTCGATCATGCTCTGCGTCGCGCCAACAGCAAGCCCGGCGTTCGGAAGCGCGTTGACGGTCACGGTCGCGGTCTGGCTGAGCTGCACCGAGCACCCGCCCACGATTCTCATCGCAAGCACGTTGAACGTCGTTGAGGCCGTCAGGGACCCGGTCGGCAGGCTGATCGCGCCGCCCGTGCCAGTGAGCGGGCTGCCGATGACCGCGTTGCCCGGGCTCTTTCTCAGTTGGTAGCTGACGTCAGTCTCGCTGGCCGCCACGTTGACCGCGGTCGATTGCCCGGAACAGATCGCACTCGACGCTGCGGTAACGGCCAGTCCCGCACTCGGCACGGTGCAGCCGGGCTGAACGATCGCCCGCACGAACTTGCCGCCGCTCGCGAATGTCGAGCTGATGCCGGTCAGAGTCGCCCAGTTGCCCTTCGCCAGGCCGCCCGGCGACGCGAGGATCCTCACTCCCACGTTCTCCTCGGTACCGGTCGTGGTGCCGTCTTTGAGGCCGGCGCCGTCATCGACGTAGTAGTAATCGGGGCCGATGTTGGTCACCACGCCGCACATCTTCACGAACAGGCCCACGTTGTGCGGTCCCCACGCGCTGTCGACGGCATCCACGTAATCGCCGAGCCTCGATCCGCCCAGCGACTTGCTTACCATGAAAAACGGATCGATGGGATCTCCCGACGTGCCCCACGTTTCCGTGAGCGGGTCGATGCTGCGCTCGCCGCTCGTCGTATTCAGCGTTCCAGTGACCGCCACTCTCGATCCTGCCGCGGGGTAGGCCGTCGAGTTGACCTTGATCCCGCTCGGCGGGTTTGAGTCCTCGATCCAGTACGCCGAGCTTGTCCTGGCCGAGACGGGCTTCTCGGGCAGCCTGACGACGGTGGCGTTCGCGAGTCTCTTCGCCTGCGCGATGCTCGACACGACCGTCGGATTGATGACGGTAAGTGTGGCTGCGTTCGAATAGGCCGTGGTGCACGAGTTGGTCACCTTGCAGCGATACTGGCAGCCGCTGTCGGCCAACCCCAGCGCCCCTGTCGTATAGGTGGAGTTGTTCGCTCCCGAAATCGCGGCGAACGAACCGCCGGACGGCTTCTTCTCCCACTGATAAACCGGCGCCTCGCCGGTCACGCTGACCGAGAACGTCGCCGTTTGGCCCACATCCTTGACGACGCTGGCGGGGTGCGACGTGATGGCGATGGGAATGCAGCCCGTGAGCGACACGTCATCGACGTTGGTGAAACCGTAGTAGCTGTTGCTCTGCAGGCTGTAGGCGTAGATCTCGACCTTGGCGGAGACGCAGCCCGACGGCGTGGTCTTGCCCATCGTCTTCGTCATCCAGTTTCCCCGGGAGGTTCCTGTAACATTGCCGGTCGTGTCCGAGCCGATCAGGTTCGTCTGGCTCGTGTTGGAGTAGTAGTAGACCGTGGCCTTAGCATAGCCGAGGTTCCAGACAGTGTTTCCGGGATCCGGCCATTGCTGTTGCAGAACCTTGAAACTGAGCGTGTAGGGCAGGTTGCCGGGTATGGCAAAAGACTGCACGATCGTCACCGTCGAAGGGTTCGCGCAGCCCATCGAATTGGTCTTCAGAACGTCGTCGTCATACCACGAAGAGCCCGACGTCAGGCTCCAGCCGGTATACGCCCCTGTGCTGGACTCGCAGCGGCCGCTCTTCGTCAACGCGCACAGAAGGCCGCCGTTCGTGATGAACTCGGTGGCGCTTGCCGCCGACACAGCCGCGATCGCCAGCATCACCACGAGGCCTGCTGCCGCCAGGCAGTTCCGGAGAAGGTGTCTTCCTTCCCTCATTGATGCATCTCCTCTCCTCACATACCGGCTCCAGAGAAAACCGGTTTACTCCAACTGCAGTATACCACATGTCTGCGCGAAAAGCAGAGGTTGGATGCGTCAAAGGAACCGCAGGCTCTGCCGGTGAAGGCTTAGATGATGGACCGGTGATGGAGGATGGATGACTAGCCTGATGTGGATCATGGTGCCCGCGGCGCTGGCGATATGCTCGGTTGCGTCCGCGAGCGCGGGTGGACGAGCAACTCTGGAGAACACACACCTGAAAGTCGAGGTGGACGCGCGCCGGCCGCTTGTGCGGTCGTACGAGCTCATCGAGTCCGGCGTGAAGATGCAGGGCACAGTCGGCGAGGCCGACTCGGCCGGAGTCTTCTGCGCCGACACCTATCGCAGTGGACAGCCAGTTCAGGTCGATATCCGGCCATTGTCGAGTGGGGGCGACGCGACTAGCCGCCACTACGATTACGCCGGATTCCACGGGAGCGACAAGGCCTTCACCTTCACGCTGAGGATGTCACTTCGCGATTCCGCCCTTCACATCCAGCTCGGCGACATACGGGAACACCCCGGCTTCGAGCTTCGTGAGATCAGATTCAGCAAATACAGGCCGCTGAGCCTTTCCGCCGGCCCCCACGCGGTGCTTGCCATCGACAACGATCTCAAGCGCATCGGCTCGCTCGAGCCGCAGACCTGGAGTCATCAGCCGTTTGCACTGCTTGCCGACAGCGGAGTCTCGGCGGGAGTCTGGTGCAATCAGATCGACCCAGGCGGCCCGCTTGAGGTCACGGTTACCGATACGGGATCGACGAAGGCGGCAAGTGTCGGGCCGCTGGTGTTCAGGCACCGCGTCAAGGATCGGGTGATGCCTGACTTCGAGATGCGAATCGGCATTCTTGGCGACTACAACGGCGACGGCGAGGCAGACTGGCTCGACGCCGCGAACTGGATCGGTGCGCAGATTCCGGCTGCGATGCCCGATTTCTATACTCGTTCGCACGTCTACAAGGCGTTCATGTGCGACAACAACAACGTGCGGTTTTCGATCGATCAGATGCGCGAGCGGATGGTGCAGCTCCACAATCTCACCAACGGCTCGCCGCACATCATCTACCTCGTCGGGTGGCAATATGACGGCCACGACAGCGAGTACCCGGCGATGGACAGGGTCAACGAGGCCATCGGCGGCAGGGATAAGCTGCTTGCGCTCATGCGAGACGGCGCGAAGTACAACTTCAACATTAGCTTCCACTTCAACTTCGACGATGCCTACATCACGAGTCCGGACTGGGACCCATCGGTCATAGCAGTCGATGACAAGGGCGACCTGGTCAAGGGAGGAGTGTGGAGCGGGAACCAGTGCTACATCATCTCACCGTACAAGCTGGTCAAGTCGGGTAAGGCCGCGCGCATGGTCGATCGTTTGGTCGAGCTCTACCCACTTCGCGACACCATCCACCTCGATGTTCTCTCCGCGGTTCCGAACCGCGTGTCTCTAGACAAGGACGATCCCAGCGATGAGATCGCGAACCTCGTGCTAGGCAAGTTCGAGATCATGCGGCTGTTCAAGAATGCAGGGCTGGATGTGAGTTCGGAATGGATCACATATCCCTTCGTCGGCCCGATGACCGACTACTGGCACGCCGGGTTCGCGCGGCCCGGCAACTACCCGATCAACACCGCCATCTTGCACGGGCGGGTGCTCTACGGCGGATGGTACTCCGGCTGGCAGGGTGCCGAGGCGAACTACATAGCCGAGTATCTCGCCTATGGCGCCACGATGGACATGGATCTCGTCTACGCATCGCCGCTGGAGACGCTTCTGGACGTCGAGTTCCTGCTCGACTCGGTCGAGATGATGTACAATCGGCGTCCGATGACCGGGTTCATCAGGCGCGGCAGCGTAGTCAGGGTGGATTACGGTCGGGGAACGTGGGTCGAGTGGAACGAGCATACCGGCGCCTATGAGGTCCACGTGGACGGCAGGCTCGTCGCGAAGGACTACGCCTGCATGGTTCCCAGCTCCAACGGCGCCTACATCGTATACAGCCGCGACGCCCGGACTGTCTCGTTCCCGCTGCCGGACGCACTGAAGGGCAGCGCGCTCAAGGTGCTCGAGCTCACCGCGCACGGTGACCGCAAGGCCGCACCATACGAACTGCGCGATGGCGAGCTCTCGATCGATGCTGCCGCCCACTCGCCGTATCTGGTGGTCCCCGTGCCGGATTGACGGCTGAGAGGATGTTCATGCCCGGCGCAGTCGGCACCTAGACTTCCCAGGTCCGTCCGGTCGACAGCCTTTGGATCGCGCGCGCGGAGGCGCTGGACTACTCCGGCTTCCCGACCTGCGCGTCGCTGCTCCGGAGCTTCGGGCGTCCAGACCCATACGTTCTTCATATTCTGAGCCGTCTTGACTGACGACGCCCCGCGCGGTTATCCTATCGAAAGCGGGTCCACCCGCCCGACCTACCGGAGGAAGACACATGTCCGACCGAAAACCCTGGTCCCCGCCATATCTCGGCGCGGCCTATTATCCCGAGGACTGGCCGCTGGAGCAGATAGACGAAGATATCGCGCTGATGAAGCAGGCCGGTATGAACGTGATGCGCATCGCCGAGTTCGCGTGGAGCCGGATGGAGCCGCAGGAGGGAGTCTACGATTTTGACTGGCTGCACCTCGTCGTGGATAAGCTCGCTGCAGCCGGCATCGCCACTATCATGTGCACTCCCACCTGCACTCCACCTGCGTGGCTCGTCGAGCGCTACCCCGAGGTGCTGTTCACGGATCCGCACGGCCGCCGCGCGGGTCACGGCGGCAGACGCCACACCTGCCCGACCAGCTCGACCTACCGCAAGCTCTGTGAGCGCATCGTCACGAAGATGGCCGAGGAGTTCGGGCACGACGACCGCATCATCGGTTGGCAGATCGATAACGAGGTCTACGCTCACGGCGCGCGCGCGTGCTGCTGCCCGGAGTGCATGAGCAAGTTCCAGGACGCTATGCGCGAGCGGTTCGGGACCATCGAGCGGCTCAACGAAGCCTGGGACACCGGCCTCTGGAGCCAGACATATCAGTCCTTCGGGCAGCTTCCCGCACCGCGACCCGACATCTGGCATCACCCATCCCTGCTGGCCGCGTGGGATCAGTTCCACTCAGACTCATACGTCGATTTCGTCGAGTTCCAGGCCGACATGCTGCACCGCCTGACGAATCACCCAATCGGCACGGACATGATGATCATCCTCGGCGTCGACCACTGGCGAATGAACCGCAACCTCGACGTCGTGCAGTACAACAACTACCACTATCACTCCGGGTTCTGGCAGTCGGCCTTCTTCTTCGACTACATTCGCCCGATCAAGGCAAGACCGTTCTGGAACACCGAGACCTCCACCTGCTGGAGCGGCAGCATCGCGACCTCGGGCTACAGCGAGCCGGGGTTTGCGCGCGCGAACTCCTGGATGCCGATAGCAATGGGCGGCGAGGCCAACCTCTACTGGCTGTGGCGGCAGCACTGGGCCGGCCAGGAGCTGCTGCACGGCTGCGTGGTTCAGAGCACCGGCAGACCGATGCATACGTTCGACGAGGTAAAGGAGATCGCTGCCGGCTACAGGGCTTCAGAGGAGTTCGTCAACGGCACCCGGCCGACCAACACCGGTCTGGCCATGCACTTCGCCCACACCGCGCACGTTACGTTCAAGAACCAGCCGATGGTCAACGGCTTCGTCTATCTCAACAGGTTCCGCGAGAGCGTCTACAAGCCGCTCATCGGCGCGCAGTTCAGACCGGATGTGATCGACCCGTCCGTCGATCTCGGCCCCTATCGCGTGATCTTCAGCCCGTTCCTCCCGATCCTGGATGAAGCCGGGCTCCGTGAGCGCCTGAAAGCGTGGATCGAGCAGGGTGGCACATGGATCGCCGGCCCGCTTACCGACATTCGCAACCCCGACGGCGCCAAGTTCACGCACTCACCCTACGGCAGCCTCGAGGAGTGGGCCGGGATCTACTGCAAGTACCAAATCCCCGGCGAGCCGCGCGACTTCGGCGTCGAATATAGCGACGGAACGCAGTCCCAGGGCTCGCTGTGGTACGACACTCTCGAACCGAGCGACTGCGAAGTGCTTGCGACCTACACCGAAGGCCCCGGCGCGGGCCTGGCGGCCATCACGTCGCGCAAGATGGGCAAGGGCCGGATCATCGTGCTCGGGACGCTGCCGCGCCCGGAGGATTTGCTCAAGTTGTTTGCATCTGCCGCCGCCGAAGCCGACGTTCATCCGGTGGCCGACGCATCAGACAACCTGCTCGTCGTCCCGCGAAGCGGCGAGGCCGGTGAGGGCCTGATGCTGGTGGAATACGAAAATCGCCCCGCGCGTATCGCCCTGCCCAAGCCGGCGACGGACTTGCTCACCGGCCAGACGGAGTCAGGCGAGATCGAGGTCGAGCCCTACGGCGTCAAGGTGCTCAAGTACTGAGAGAGCGGATATGAAGTCCAAACCCAAAATAGCCGTCATAGGGGCAGGCAGCTACGTGTTCAGCCTCAGCCTGCTCCACGACCTTATAGTCGATCATCGCATGCAGGGGGCTCACCTCTGCCTGATGGACCTCGACGCCGAGATGGCCGCGGACATGGCGGCAATTGCCCGTCAGATCGCCGGGGAGGCCGGGGTCGAGGTTGCGGTCGAGTCCACCGGCAGCCGCGAGCTCGCGCTGGAGGGCGCGGACTTCGTCACGACCTCCGTCGCGGCCCAGCTCATCCGCCGCTATGAGATCGACAAGCAGATCATCCGCAAGCACGGCATCCGTGAGATCCTCAGCGAGTGCGGCGGCCTCGGAGGCCTGTCGTATACGCTGCGGTCGGTTCCGCTCATTCTCGGCATCGCGCGGGATATGGAGCGGCTGTGCCCGGACGCGTGGCTTCTCAACATGAGCAATCCGCTCCCGCGCGTCCTCGACGCGGTGATGAACCACACCAGTATCAAGGCGCTGGGTTTCTGCAATAACGCCTGGGGCGACGAAAACGGCTACGGTCCCATCGCACGCGAGCTCGGTCGCGAAGTGGATGACATCGCGGTCGTTACGGCGGGCCTCAACCACTTCACCTGGCTGCTCTCGGTCCGTGACGCCCGCACCGGCGAGGACCTGATGCCCGAGCTGAACCTAAGCTTCAGGGTAGGGCCCCTGCAGACCAAGCTCTGGCACAACTACGGCGCCCTGCCGCTGGGTGGAGACACGCACGTGGGCGAGTTCGTGCCGTTCGAACCGCACCTCTCGGAGGAGCACACGGCCCACCACGGCACCTCCGAGGAGCGCGACCAGCGCCGCGCCGAGATACGCGAGGCCGCCGAGGGCAAGCGCAGCTGGCACTACCTGATGGAGAACTACGGCCGCTCGTGGGAGCGTCCCGCGGACGTGATCCACGCGCTTGCGACCGGTTCGTCCTGCCACCTCGACATGGTCAACCTGCGCAACGACGGCGCGATTGCGAATCTGCCGGACGAGGCGATTGTCGAGGTTCCGGCGGATGTCCTCGGCGGTGCGGTCGAGGCTGTCAAGGTCGGCGAGCTGCCGGCTGCCGTCGCGGAGCTGTGTTCGAAGGTCTCGGCGGCGCATCACGTCGCCGCCGAAGCCGCAGTCACAGGCAGTCGCGAACTCGTCGCCGAAGCCATCCGCATCGACCCAGCGATTACTGAAAAGGACGCGGCGCTCGAGGCGATCGGCGAGATGATAGTCGCCCATACCGACCTTCTGCCGCAGTTCGCATAGCTGGGGAGGACGTGTCTGCCGTGATCCTGTCAATCGACCTCGGAACATCGAAGCTGTGCGCGGCGGTTGTCGACATGGCAACCGGCAGGCCGGTTGCGATCCACTCGTGCGCCAACGATACGGACATCCCCGACCTGCCCGGCGACCTGCACGAGCAGGACCCCGTCCGCACGCGCGACCTCATCTTCGAGCTGATCCGGCAGGTGCTCGCCGATGATGCCGTGGCGGGCATGCCTATCGACGCGATCGGCATCTCCGGCCAGATGCACGGAGTGCTGCTGGTCGACCGCGATCTGCGCCCCTTGACGAATCTGATCACGTGGCGCGACCGCCGCACCGCGCGCGAGGGCGCGGGGGGCATCGACGAGAGTCTGGCCCTGCTGGGGCCCGAAGTCGAACAGCGTACGGGCTGCCGGCTGGCGGTCGGCTACGGCGCCGCGACCGTGAGATGGCTCGACCGCAACGACCAATTGCCTGTCGGCTGCACAGCTCTGACCATCGCGGGCTACATCGCCGCGTCGCTGACCGGCGTGCCATCAATCGACGAAACCCACGCCGCAAGCTGGGGGGTTCTCGACGTATCGCGCGGCGAATGGGATGAAGATTGCATCTCCCGCCTGGGTCTGCGCCCCGGCATCCTGCCGCCGATCAAGCCCGCTGGCACGCCGCTGGGCGAGGTCACTCCCGCAGTGCGCGAGTCGCTGGGCATCGCCGGCCCCGCTGTGGTCTGTTCACCCGTCGGCGACTGCCAGGCCAGCGTCATCGGCTGCGCCGGCTTCTCGCCGGACACCATCGTGATCAACATCGGCACCGGAGCGCAGGTATCGGTTCCCCACAAAAAAGGTGACAGACACCTTTTTCAAGCTCAGAATAAAAGGTGTCTGTCACCTTTTTTGGACTTGTGGCCGATGCCGTTCGGGGGATATCTGCAGCTCGGGGCGGCGCTGTGCGGGGGCTGGGCGTATGCATACCTGCGGCGGTTCTTCGGGGACGCGGTTCGCGGACTATCCGGCGTCGAGCTAGACGACGACTCTGTCTACGAACGAATGAACGCTCTCGCCGCGTCGGCCGAGCCGGGCGCCGGCGGCCTGATCGCCGACACGCGCTTCTCCGGCACGCGGCAGGATAAGTCCATCACCGGCTCGATATCCGGCATCACGACGACCAACCTGACCCCCGCGAACCTCTCGCTCGCCATACTCGAAGGCATCGTCCGCGACCTGCATTCGATGTACCTCACATCATCCTCGCCGCATGCCACCCGCCTCATCGCCAGTGGCAACGCCGTTCGTCGCAACCCCGTCCTGCGCTCGGCGATCGCGCGGATCTTCGGCCTCGAATGCCTCACATCCACCGTCCCCGAGGAAGCCACCCGCGGCGCCGCCTACGCGGCAGCGGTGGGAGCTGAACTCGCGTCGCGAGAGCAGATCACCAGGCTGACCGGGAGATTCGCCAGGCCGCTGTGAGAATCACGCTACCGACCTGCCAGTTCCCGGTAGACGTTCTCAGGCGTTCGGCCTCCGAGCTGCTTTTCGCCGAACCCCCACGTGACGTACCAGACCTTGCCGGAATGGAAGGCAAGCAGCAGTTCCTTGTCGGCCATGTAGACGAGCATCTTGTCCACTGTTAGGGTCTTGAGCTTGAGGGCGTCGGAGCCGTTTGGCTCCGGGCCGGTCGAACCGACGAGTGTCTCGAACGAAACAGGCTTGACAAGCGTCACCTCGAAACCAGGACTTGCACTGGTGCAATTGGCGGCGATGGAGTTCCAGTCCGTGGGCTTCGTTGTCCAACTATAAGGCACATAGGCAGACGCCATAAGCCGGACGACATCCTGCACTCTGCCCGCTCTTGCCGGAGGCAGAGGCGTCGAGCTTGACCCCACGATCCGCACCACCTGGCCTATCGAGAACTCAGGGATGCGCGCGCGGTTAACGTACTTGCTGTTGCCCCTGATCTCTGTCTCGACGAACTTGACGAATTCCGGCGAGGCATAACCCACTGTCAAGCTGGGGTGTCCAAAGACAGTAAACCCAAATGACAGGGTTCGTCCGCCTTTGCGCACCAATGTGACCGTATCGGGACGGAGTGCTTTGGTCATCCCCGTTACACGCTCGGCGTCGTTTATGGTACTGTAAATCCGGCGCAGAGTCGATTCGTCTTTGATCACGTAATATCGGTTGGATTCCGCTAGATTGATCACACAAAGCACCAGATCACCAGCCCCTTTGATGCCGTTGCGCTCGAGAAGCCCAGAAGTGCTGGGCCTTCCGCTACATCCGACGAGACTCACCAGTGCCCATAACAACAGAATCAAGACAGAAACCACGAGAGGCCTGCTCATCATTCTCACCCCTTGCTAGTGTGGGGACAACCTGAAAGCATATGGATTGCCGTGAACACGCAGGTTATGATATGGCGGCATCACCGTGCGCCATATGTGGCAAGGGCCAGCGCTTTCTGTGCAAGGCAAGTACAACCTGGTCAAGTATCCGTTGTTGTAGTTGTACGCGTCGCGCCATACAGCTTGGTCCATAGTATACCCCCAGCCCAGAGACCCGAACACGACGCCTACCATAAGATTATAGTGATAATCGGACTCCGACTCCTCAAAGTAACCTACATAGCACGCCCCGTATGTATATTGGTTATCGCATATATGGAACATCGATGCCATATCGTTGATGCCCACGATGTTATATGGGTTAGTTCGGCTGGCTAGGTCTCCATGCCCGGCCCCAATCCGCCCACAATAGCACGTGTCCATCCATACAAGCGTCATGTTAGCACGTCTGTTGTCAGGTATCTCGCTTATGTAATGAGCCTTGAGCTCTGCAAATCTCACATACGGCGGCTCGTGGAAAAGGGTATTGAGATCAGCGTACGCGCGATCCCCAGGGGCGGGGTATTCCTCGAAGTAGGTCCCATCATTCCTCTGCGGCCTATATGAATATGCCATTGAATCCTTCAGCATGAAGCCGGTAATCTGAGGAATACCTAAGGGGTTACAGTCTTCACTGTGTCTGATCTCATACTCGCCATGACTCGTAATGAACATAGCTTGGATTGGATACGTGTTGAACGCGCTGAGGAAGTTGGCCCAGGTGGAAATCTCCTTTGGTAGCGTTATCACGTCAAAGCCCCTCTTCAGACACTGCTTTGCCACTTCATCCATCTCCGGCGCATTGTACGGAAAGTCGTAGCCCTCGACGATCAAGGCGGCGGGCGCGCCGGTCAACCGCCAGACGCAAACCATCCCGGATGCGTAGGATGTGCCATTGGCCTTGATATTGTATTTGTAAGTGCCGGATGGGACATCCGTCCCGTCGCTTGCCTTGCCGTCCCAGATCGCGCTGACCGCCGTCCCCGTGCCGCTGAAGGAGCGCAAGAGCGTGGAATCGCTCGCGTGTGTTATATCGATAGTCCAATTGGATGATGTCGTGAGCGCCGCCGTGATGGTCGAGGACGGGTTCCCGGCATTGATAACCTGAGTAGTTTCCGACACATTATACGCCGGGTTGCTTACGTTCACAACGACGGTCTGAGAGAATCCAACCTCCTCGTCCATGTCCGACGCGGCGGCCTTGATTTGGTGAACGCCGTTGGGAAGCCGATACGTTGTCCATGGAGCCTGTGTTCTGCCTACACTCAATGGCATCAGCGGCTGACCGTCAAGCGAGACGCCTATCTGGACTATGCCGGGGTCGGCGCCAGTCGTATCGTCCGCCGAAACCTGGACGGTAACGACTCCCGAAACACGTATGAGATGGCGTAATCCTCCACGGACGCCTCAGAAAAGAGACACGAATCTCTCTTGCCGGACTGTCGCGGACTCCGGCTGGTCCAGCCAAACACGTATCCGTGCTAGAAC
>Ga0123519_10000740_pt1 | contig 57203 bp, 73 predicted proteins | sample YelNatPaOPRAMG02_FD_87396 | JGI IMG/M metagenome (GOLD analysis project Ga0123519, IMG submission 87396) | Hot spring microbial communities from Yellowstone National Park - Yellowstone National Park OP-RAMG-02 (version 2) | ecosystem: Environmental > Aquatic > Thermal springs > Hot (42-90C) ...
CGCTTGGAATAGGAACCTTCTTGGGGTTCAGCATGATCGGCGCAGGCATCCTCATTGTAACTAAGCAGGGCGACCCCGTGACTGCACTAATAACTATCGCCACCACATTGTTCGGTAACGTGCTGTTTCCGCCGCAGGTTATGCCGCCGCTTCTCCAAGCCATCAGCTACGTCTTACCGCAGTATTACTTCTTTACAAGCATACGCCTGGTGCTCACAGGTTCAACCATAGCGATGATACTGCCTGAAGTACTCATATTGGCGCTGCAATGCGCAATAATTGTGCCGCTTGGATACGGAGTCTACACTTGGTGCCTAAAAACAGCTAGAAAGAACGGGACGCTGTCATGGTTTTAAGCTCCAAAAAAGATAATCATGACTTCCGCTTATCTATACATGGATAAGTATGTATTCTAAATGTCCATCTTGCCACGCTGAAACTAACAAGTACGCTGCCGAAGTTTACGTCTGCAAGAACCCCTACTGCAAACATGTGGATGCGCGTCTGCTGATCCGTATGCTCAGAGACATCGGCTTAGACGATTCTGTAATTGGGGAAGTCAACGCAAATCTAGCGCTGAAAGTCCTATAACGCCCTTTTTAGCGGTGCTTCTTCAATTTCACTTCAGCTAAAGCTTGAAAGTGTAGCTCAAACGCTGCCGCCGGATTCTCCAGTTTCCACGCTTCAAGCACCAGAGGGCTAATTTCGCCTACAACGCCCACTTCTGCGTCGTTCACGATAACTTTGCCAACTCTGCCCTCGATAAAGCTTGGATGTATGGTTTCTTCTATTTGCCACTCTACGCCAAAGTTAGCCATAAACGAATCCAGAGCCGACTTTATCTCGCTGAAATTGGCGTTCGGATGAGCTGTAACCGCTGCAAGCCAATCTTCGTCACGGGTCTTTGTCTCCTTGGCCATGTCTGGCAGCGTAACTTTGCCTAGTTCGAAGATTTTCTGTGGAAACTCGACAGATTGGTTGATACTGAGGAACTCCATGAGCCCTGGGAGTAGCCAGTTGCGTAGGCAGGTCATGGTTATGACTTTGGGATTAGAGACTTCAATGACTGGGGTTGGAGGCGTATTCATTTTTTTGAAAAGTGTTTCTTGATTGGTAAGTGTGGTGTTGAGGGCTTCTTGGTAGCCGAGTCCAACCATCAAGTCGCGGGCAACGTCGATTAGGCGCTGGTCAGCTTTAGCCTTGCCTGTTGTGGGCAGTTCACGCCACAGCGGCTCTATGTTGTTGTAGCCATAGGCGATTGCGACATCCTCGATTAAGTCAACCTGATGCATGACATCAACACGGTAACATGGAACTAGCACCGTAAGCAAGTCTTTAGAGGCTTTTTCAACGTCCAAACCTGCGACGCCTAGCAAATCGGTGATTTCTTTAGCGGACAGTTTTAAGCCTAAGAGGCGGTTGGTTTCACCTACGCTAAGTTCGAAGCGGCGGTTGTTGAAGTTTGGAGTTATCACCGTATTTTCTGTGTATTGGGCGCCTTTGGGGTAGTGGATGGTTGCGCTGTAGGCTTTGCCGCCTCGGTCAATCAACGCCAAAGTTACCAGGTTCAAAGTGTTAAGTACTGTCTTGTGAAGGGTACCTGTGACTTCAACAAGGAGGTTGCGGGAGTCCTCAGTGATTTTACCCAAATCGTTGCTGTTGATGATCGGTGGGAACGAGAGCACTTTGCCTTCGCTGTCATAAAGCATAGGGTAAAGCGGGTTTTTCTTGACTATGTGACCGTATTCGACGCCTTTGGGATGCTTCTCCAAAATCTCGTCTAAATTCATCTTTTCTGTGAAGCCTAATGGCACAAACTGCACGTCTGAGGGTTTGACTGCGGTGTATTCAATGGGGGGTTTTATGAGGTCAAAGTTGTAGATGCCGATGGAGGTTTTCTGTCTGCTTCTGCCCTGTGTTTGGTCAAGTTTGTCCTGTAAATGCATGATGCCTTTTATGATGTCGTCGCTTAGGTGTATGTCTTTGATGATTGAGCAGCAAATATAGGGGCGTATATCGTGAAGTTTGGGGTTCACGTTTACTTCTACGATTGGTTCGCCAGCGCAATACTGCTTTATCCCTTTTTCCTGTCCAAGATAACCCCGCAGAGCACGACTTAAGCCCTCGACACTCCAGAGGTCTGCTCGGGCGGTATCCTTCATCTCTATGCTCAAGGAGCCTTCTTTTTGGTCAAACCCTTTCACTTCAGCCTTGACATTAGCGAGTATGTCGTCTAGTTTTTCCATGTCACCGTTCAGCTGCACTTTCAGTTTCCGCTGCAGCTCCGCGTAGTCAACGTCGATTGTCGGCATCTAAGTCACCTGCTTCCTCCGTAGCCAATCAAGGTCTTGGCTAAAAATCATCCTAATATCATCGATGCCCGAGCGCATCATAAAGAGGCGATCAACACCTAAGCCCCAAGCAATAACTGGCACCTTAACGCCTAAAGGTTGCGTAACTTCTGGACGGAATATGCCTGAACCGCCGAATTCGATCCAGCCATATCCCTCTTTGTAAGCGCTAAGTTCTACGCTGGGCTCCGTGAAGGGGAAGTAGTCTGGTTTGAATCGGACTTTGTCCGCTCCAGCAATCTCTAGGGCAAATTTGCCCAAGACACCTAAGAGGTCTTTGAGAGTTAGTTTCTCATCGATGATTATACCTTCAACTTGGTTGAATTCACTCAGGTGGGTTCGGTCGGTGATTTCTGGGCGGTAAACGCGGGCGATGGAGAAGTGGCGGCTTGGCACTTCATACTTGCCTGTTTCAAGGGTTCGGGCGCTAAGGCAGGTGCCGTGTCCGCGGAGTATTAGGCGCTTGGCGCCATCGAAGGAGTACTTGTAGCCCCATCCTGTGGAGCCCGTTTTGTCGCCGTTTTCATGTGTTGCCTTTATTTTTCCTAGCGCTTTTTTGTGGCTCTCAATGTCGCCGTATTCTGGGTCTTTTATGTAGTATATGTCGCTAGGTTCCCTTGCAGGGTGATCCTGCGGCACGTAGAGTGCGTCGAAGTTAAAGAGGCTAAGTTCAACAGCTGTGCCAGTCATCTCCTGGAAGCCCAATTGCACCAATTTAGCACGCACTTCGTCAAGGAAATTCAAATACGGGTGCTTTTTGCCAGGCCAAGTTTTCGCTACTGGTGCCGCTATATTGTACTTTTGAAGTTTGACTTCCCGCCATTTGCCAGTAATTATCAGTTCAGGGGTTAGTTTTGTTACTTCGGGGACTGCGGTTGCTACTTCTGATACAGCTTTCATTCCTGCCTCAGTCACTTGTAGAAGGCGTGTAGTTTTGGGCTCAATGGTGGCTAGTTTACGTTTTTTTAGTTGGTCAGCAGCATCCTTTAATTCGGCGCTGAGGTCGTCTTGGGCTGCCTGCTCTTTTTCGCCGAGATACTTGAGTAGGGTTTCGTCGCAACCCTGCGGAATCGCCATTTGATGCAAGAAAGCATCGTTGATTGTTAAAGTGTTAGTTTGTGAATTGTAAAAAGCCCACTTTTTGCGGATAACCCAGCCCTGCGCTATCTGAATAAACTGCTGCTCAAGCCCCGCTTTTTTAGCTGCTTCCTGCAGATTTGCTGTGCCTCCGAGTTCTGCAACGGCCATGATAAGTTTTCGTTCTGGCAAGCCGTTTTGAGCATAAGTTTTGCCTTCCGCGGTGAGTTTGATGATGTTTTGGGTGGCTGCTTGTATGGTTAGGAGGCTTTTTTCTTGCAGGGTTAGCGCAGCGCGCATGACGGCGGCGTCGGGGAAGTTGCAGGTTTCGACGAGTTTTTCCACTGATGCTGTTCCGCCAAGTTTGTCTATTGCAGAGAGGAGTTGCTGTTCCTGCAATCTGAGTTCAACCATACATATGCAACCTGCACTGAAGTTTACGTTAACAGTAGTTCGTTTGTCACAGATAAAAGCATGCTGATTTCTTTGCAGCATCACATGCAAACATGAAGCCGTTTTACACTCGTTTATTTGATTATTAAAATCCACAAATGTTGTCACAAGATACTCGCACAAATTATTTTATTGCAAAAAAACCGTTGTTACAACAAGACTCCTAAATATGCTCGCTAACCTAGAAATTGCCCTCTTACAGGATGATCCATAGATGAACCTTTACGGCTTACTGTCGCTTTTTGCAAGCACAATCTCTATTGTTTTAGGAGTAAGCGTATTTTTTTTAAACAGAACCGCCAAAATAAACAGGCTTTTTTTGGCAGTGATGATTTTTAACTCATACTGGGCGTTCTGCCTATACATGATGGCTCAGTCGCCTAATCTCGCAAGCGCCATCTTTTGGCAAAAAGCCCTTTTCCTTTGGCCGTTTCTGATGTCGATTCTGCTACATTTCACGTTGGTCTACACTGAAAGCAATTTATTAAAAAGCAAATTCATCTATATCGCTCTCTATTTCCCCGCATTGTTCTTTTCGTTGATTGATTTAACCATACCAAACATGATCAGTACAACACCTACATTGAAGTTTTGGGGGTATCAGAATACATTACCTAACAATTCATTGCTGTGTTGGCTAGATAATATTTGGGCATGTTCAGTTGCAGTCTTAATGCTTGTTTTCTTTGTAAGGTACTATAATAGTTTAAAAGATAAAACAAAGAAGCAACAAACCAAAATTGTAGCTATCGCTTTCACCATCCCCATAGTCTTTGCATTAATTACAGATTCCCTGTTTCCTTTTGCAGAAATAGACTTCCCCGGCTTAGGCGCAATATCCTGCAGCATCACCACATTCTTTGTTGCCTACGGAGTTCTGAAATTTGAACTGTTCAGTTTTAGACCTGAAATCGCCGCTGAAAGCATTTTTTCCAAAATGTCAGACGCTGTTATTCTAGTTAGGCTTGACGGAAAAATCATGAAAGTTAATCGAGCCTTCATTGATTTGATAGGATACAGCGAAGAAGAAGTTGTTGGAAAATCATTAAACGAAATGCTAAGCATTACAAACACCGTAAACCAGGAGAACAGCCAACCAATCATTGAAAATCTCCGTAATGTAAGGGAAATCAAGAATTATGAATTATCCTTCTATACCAAAACTGGTGAAAAACGAATCGGCACTGTATCTGGATCCATGGTGTCGGATAATGGTGGGAAAGATGTTGGTGCAGCATTTGTTTTGCATGATGTGACTGAACGGAGAATTATTGAACAGAAGCTGCTTAAGGCAGAGCGGTTTGCATCCATTGGCGAGTTGGCGGGGATGTTGGGGCATGATTTACGCAATCCATTAGCAGGCATTCGTAATGCTAATTTCTTTTTGCAGCGGAGACTCGATAGTAAACTTAACCCTCAAGAAAAAGCTATGTTTGAAAATATAGATAAAAACATAGATTACTCAAACAAGATCATCAATGATTTACTGGATTACGCAAGCTGTTACTCCGACGAAGTCAAATTGGAACTGTCTCAGGTTACACCTAAAACTCTGATTAAAAATGCGACTGCACTTGTAGTGCAACCCAAAAACATCACTATAATCGATGAAACGAAAGATACGCCACAATTCTACGTTGACGAAGCAAAGATTTGTCGCAGCTTCATTAACATCCTCAAAAACGCCTTCGACGCCATGCCCAAGGGGGGTGAGATTCAAGTGTTAAGTGTAGCTGACGCAGACAAAGTCACGTTAACTTTCAAAGATAACGGTTGTGGCATGACCAAAGAAACTATCGCAAAACTATGGACACCGCTGTTCACCACGAAAGCCAAAGGCATGGGGTTTGGCATGGTCATCTGTAAACGTAACATCACTGCACATGGTGGAAAGATATCGTTAGAAAGCGTTTTGGGGCAGGGGACAACTATAACTGTGGAGTTACCGCTAAACCTCAAACCGTCAGGTTGATATTAGAAGTCTAGCATGCCCTCTTTGCGGATAACCCAGCCCTGAGCCGAGTTCCGCCACCGCTTGGATCAGTGGGATGCTGTTTGTTGTTGCGGTTTCAGGGATACTTTTGGTAGTCGCATCTGTTTTAGGCTTAATTCTCTATTTTAGGAAGCAGAAGCATGTTTGAGGCTAAATCTGCTTGCGGAATAAGCCACAACCAGCCTGCAGCCCCATAAAGCAGCCGAAGCCAAAACAGGCGCTTCCGCCAAACCCGCTGGAAGAAGATGAAATAAGAGGGGGCCACGGCAACAACCAAAATAAAAAAACAGCAGGTAATGAAGCTTGATCTACTTGTATTTCAACCAACAACCAACCAGCAACAGCCTAAACTAGCCGAAGCCAAAACAAACAGAAAAGGTAAGCCTACTGGAAGAAGAAGAGTATAGGTGGTTTTCGGCAACAACTAACTATAGAAAAATAGGCAACAGCAGCCTTCGCTGTCCAAACTTTAGTATTCAGTGATCGAATACGTGTTATTCCTAGCCATTCACACATACCATTTTATCCGAAAACGGGCGTTGATATCTACCATGCAAGCTTAGCCCACACTATAGCTTAAACCCTAAAAAACAGCGACGGAAAACATGAATCTCTACGCTTTACTGTCCCTATGCGCCAGCGCAATCTCAGTTACCTTAGGGGTAAGTGTTTACTTCCTCAACAGAAAGGCACTAATCAATAAGCTTTTCATGGCAATGATGCTCTTCAACGCCTACTGGGCATTCTGTACTTTTATGATGTCTCAGTCGCCGACTCTAGTTGGCGCAATTTTTTGGAATAAAGTGCTTTTCCTTTGGCCTCTGCTAGTCGCGGTTATGCTGCATTTTACGCTTGCATTTACCGAAAGCGAATTTTTAAAGCATAAACTCGTTTATGTTGCGCTGTATTTTCCAGCCTTGCTTTTTTCGTTAATTGATTTAACCACTAATTGGATATCAACTGCGCCCGCATTGACGCTATGGGGATACATGCCTTCTGTACCAATCGACTCCGTCGTTTCTAGACTCGACGGTATATGGGCAGCGGTGATTTCATTACTGGTCCTGTTCTTCTTGGCAAGCTACCACAGCAAAGTCATCGACCAAAAACGCAAGCAGCAAACCAAATTCGTAGGTGCTGGACTCGCAGTACCCATAGTTATATCGCTATTGACCGATTCTATTTTTCCAGTTATAGGCATACCATTCCCAGTATTAGGCAACATATCAGGCACCATAACAAGCGCACTAATAGTTTTAGCTATACTGAAATATGATTTATTCAGCTTCCGACCCGAAGTTGCGGCTGAAAACGTTTTTTCCACCATGCCCGACTCCGTCATCCTAGTAAGCCAAAAAGGAAACATAATCAAAGTTAACCCTGCTTTTCTCGAATTAACCGGATACAAAGAAAGCGATGTGCTCGGTACCTCTATAACAGAAATGCTAGAGAAAACCTGCGTTCCCAATGGAGCAGATTCAGCTCAAATTATGGCTCACCTAGTAAAAGTGCGAGAAGTCAAGAATCACGAAATCACTTTTCATACTAAATCAGGCGAAACCAAAACTGGAATGCTGTCCTGCTCAATGGTTGTCGACAGCAGCGGACACGATGTTGGCGCAGCTTTAGTTTTACATGACATGACTGAGCATAAGGAAATGGAGCAGAAACTGCTTAGGGCTGAACGGTTAGCCTCCATCGGCGAATTAGCAACCATGCTTGGACATGACCTCCGCAACCCCCTATCAGGTATCAGCGGCGCAGCATACTACTTAAAGAAGAAACATGCCAGTCGCCTGGACAACGACGATTTAGCGATGTTTGCCAGCATAGACAAAAGCATCAATTATTCAAACAAAATAATCAATGACCTGCTAGATTTCTCCAACTGCTACTCAGATAAAATAAAATTATCCCTGACACCTGTAACACCAAAGGTTCTGGTCAAAGAGGCCTTGATGCTTGCTATCCCGCCGAAAAATGTCGCTGTCACTGACCAAACAGAAGCTTTCCCAGAGTTCCAAGCAGATGAGGTACAGATTTGCAGAAGCTTCATCAACATACTAAAAAACGCTTATGACGCCATGCCAAACGGCGGCGAACTGCAAATTAAAAGCGAAGTTGCCCAGGGAAAAGTTATCTTTACCTTTATCGACAATGGATTTGGAATGACAACGGAAACACTTGAGAAACTTTGGACGCCTCTGTTTACGACGAAAGCAAAAGGTATGGGATTTGGGTTAGCCATCTGCAAACGTAATGTTGAAGCGCATGGCGGTCAAATTTCTATAAAAAGTACACCTAAACAGGGTACAACGGTGCTGGTTGAGTTGCCGCTGTTAAGCGATAGTTAGAAATATCGGTGGCTTCATAAGCTATTTTGGAGGATGGAATGGACGAGTATGTTAAGGGACCTGAACCTGACAGGTGGCATTGGCAGAAAAACTGCAGACAGTACCCCTATGTTGTTATGCGTAGACGTTCTATTCGGCCGAGTTCTGACCTCTGCGATGACTGCTTAGACCTTGAGCGGGCTGAGTTGAGGGCGAAGGCGGCGCCAGCGTAGGTTTTCCCTAAAAACAAATTACAGAAAATAAAAAAATAGCTGTTGCCCCAAACAGGGTTATTTTGATTTGCCAGCTTTTTTGGCGCAGGCTTGGCTGCAGTATTTGGCTTTAGCATCAAAGGTTGTGAAGGGTTTCTTGCATACCTGACATTTCTTCTCCAAACTTAATCCTCCGTTGCCAACTGTATGGGTAGCTGGAGGTAAAAATTTATCGCAAAAATAGAGGAAAAAGGCCTATTATGCTGGTGCAGCTACAACCGCTTTGGGTCGAAGCACCAGGTTCAATTTAAGGGCAAATTCGTATTCGCCTTTGTCCTTACTTACCGCTACATTAAAGCCCTCCACGTTTACGGTCATGGGTTCGGCGCCGCTTGACATGTCCTTGATGCTGCCGACGAAGTCGCGGATTTTCCCGATGATCTCGTTGATATCTATGCTTGTATTAGTCGTCTGGTTTGCCCCCGGCTCAGTTCTATGAACGTCAATCTCAACCAACCATTTCACCTCCAAAAAAGCTATCACACAATTCACTCAAGAACCCGTTTAAAGGCTTGTGACTGCAAGGCAACAAGCACAAATCCGCTATAGACTATTCAAGCGCTAACAGTTCAGTGCGCTCGCACCTAAAAACCCATAAATCAACCGTTCTGCCCATCATAAAATGGTGAAAAACCATGTCTGATTCTCACCGTGAGGCAATTAGACGTCAAGAAGAAGGGCAACATCGCCTCGAAGAATCCATGAACCGCCAAGAATCAATAGCGCAACGTGACGAGCACCTTAAAACCCTTGAAGAATGGCTAAACAAACAACTCAGATGAGCTGGCACCTCATTGGTTCACCAATATTACAAGAAAATTAGGCGACTTGAGGCACGGCAGAAACGGCGTCAATTCCACTGGGAAATGCTAGAAAAACAACGGCTAGATTTGGCTTATCGCGGATTAACTGAAGAGCAAAAACGTCTAAACCAACAGTTAAGGACACAGCAGGAGTGGCTCAACAGACAATTAAAATAGCGTTCACTGGGCTTTGTCTTTCGACAGAATGTTGATGGCTAAACGAAGAAGTTCCTCTTTGGATTCAAACGACACCTGCTCCAACTTTCCAATATCAAGCATCTCATCCCCCAAGTTAACTACAATTTTCCTGCTCATGCTTCGATGCCTAAAAAACACAAACGTCTTGTTAGCTTGCTTACGAGCCATTCCTATTTCCTTAACCACCTCCGAAGATAAGTCAAACCCAGGTGTCATAATCAAGAGGAAAAATTTACTCTCCGCCAACGCATTATCACGAAACCTCGCCCAGCCTTCTTCAGTATCCACAGTTTGTGGTATGTCTTTGCAGTCCTCAAACGTATGGATGCCAACTTCTTCTAAGCCTGTTTTAAGGTGGTCGGCGTAGTCTTTGCCTGAACTTTTCTTGTAACAGAGGAATACTTGGAAGGGTTTAGCTTCTTCTTTGGAGGCTGTTTGTTGAGGTGACAATGGAACGGTCTCTTTGGGGTAAACCTGACGAGTTTCTATTCGAGGTGCTTTGATGCTTTTTGAGTAGGCAAGATACAGCACCGCTACAACTAAGGCGATAGCTGCCACCGCGATTAAGATTACAGCGATTACTTGATTGCTATTGCCGCTTGTGGGAGTAGGAGTCGGACCCATCATACCGCCGGAGAATTGGCTGGTGTTAGAGCTAGCAAACAAGTAAACTCCAACAAGAAGCATCGCCAAAGCAACGCTAACTGCTATGGCAAGAATAAGAAATTGGTTTCTTTCCACGGAATGGGATACTTCTAACAGAAAATTAAAGGTTGCTGTCCCCAAAATTAGGAAAGAAAGAGTTAAACAAAAAAGAAAAGCGGGTTTATGGTAGCCATCTGCCCCAGCAACCGCGTCCATATCCATAGTAGCCCTGGACTGGCGGGTTAACGTATGGGTTAGGCACGGTTGTGTTCGCTGGCAGGTTCGGTGCTACCTGACCCTGTGCTCCATAGTAGGGTGCAGCTCCATACCCGAAGCATCTGCCGATCCAGCCAATGAAGCCGTTAGCAGACGCGGCTGCGCCGTTTGGCGCTGCACTTGGGCTGGGGGTAGCCGTGATTTGGGCTGAAACTAAACCCACCAGAGCTACAGCCACTACGCCTAAAACAACCAATGCAACTATCAATTTTGTATTCATTTCTTTTTACCTCTATAGTATACTATGTGCACGGCTCGGTTTGATTGTTGGCTGAAACAATCCTGAAACAATTTAAAAGTTACGTAAGTTTAATTTGATACACTCGTCTGTTCAAGCGATAGGGATACAATCTGACCCATCTAGCGACAAAGCAAGCTTTAAAGTATCATCGTCCGTTGATGTTACCTTGAACCCCATTTTTTTGGCAAGTCCAATCATCCGAAGATTGTCGCTTGAGATAAAACAGTGAAGGCCCTCAAGCCCATAATCCCCTGCAATCTTTATGATATAACCTAAAAGCTCAGTTCCCAACCCCAGCCCCTGCCATGCATCTGCCGTCACAAGGGCAAACTCGCCATGCCTTCGATCGTCATTAAGAACTAACCGTATCACCGCCACAATTCTGTCTTCACCTTTCGGCTGGGCAACAATCGCCATTTCTCGGTTGTAATCTATCTTGCAGAAGCGCTCGACTGTTTCGTTGGGCAGCTCTTTTATGATCTCAAGGAATCTGAAGTGGATGCTTGCTGGCGACAGAGACTTGAAAAACTCCTTAAATCGCTCGTTGTCGGCGCATTCAATGGGTCTAAAGACAACGCTGACACCATTCCTCAAAGTATGCTGGGTAGTGTACCTTTTCCTTATGGAGTCAGCAACAGCCAAAACAGCATGCATCCATACAGGCGCATTATCCACTATATCTTATGTAAGTCAATTCTTATATCGTTTAGCTAAGAAAAGTCTGTGTGCGCTTACTTTAAGGTCTGTAACCGCTTAACGCCACCAACGCCAACGTTGCCGCCGTTAGATCTGCGGTTGTTCCAGGATTACATGCATTGCCTCTACTACGCAGTTGCCTACTGAATTCTGCTAGACGCAGCTTACCATCTGGCGTCTCCAATGCACCGAGACCCAACACCGCTTTAGCCTCTGCCGAAACCTGCAGGGCTTTATCCTTGCCTATTTTGCGGGCGATGAATGTGTCTGCGCGCTCTGAGAGAATCCTTAGGAAGGTGTTGAGTACCGCAATGTTTAGAGGTTTAGTTTGGAGCTGTTCAGTCAAGTATGGATAAGCCAAGTCAAACGTTATGGGGTAATTGTTGATCCATTCATAGCAGATGTCGTCGTATGCAGAGGCGATTTTGAAAACGTCAAATAGGCTTACGTTCTCTTTGAGTAGCCGTTCTTTGGAGTTTGGGTCGGTTACGTCGAGGTCTGGTGCATCGCCCAACCCGCTGGGAACTGCAATGTCAACCGCCTCATAGAGATGCACTGAATCCCACGCTGAAGTCGCCCTAACTGTGACATCGATGTTTCGGCGTAAAGCCGCTAAATCAAGTGCATAGCCGTTCTTTGTAGGGGTCATTCCCGCGGCAACCGCAATTGGCATCAGCAGCATAACTGTGCCCAAAATCGTGTTTCCACCATGCTGCCAAGCCATAACATTTGCCACGCATGATTTGATTAGTTCGCCGACGCCGACTTTGCTTACATCCAGCCGTTTCTCCGCAACCATGATGCCACGGTAAGCTGCCTCCTGAAAGCTGGGTCCAGCAGCGACCGCTGACGCCAAAAAATGTTCTACTCTGGTTCCCTCGAAACTGGAGGCAAAGCTGACGTTGCCGGGTTTTTCTGTGCTGACTTCAAGCAGTGTCGCCAGTTGGAGGCATTGGGATATATGCTGGGCTTTTTGGCAGTTACTCATTGCATGGGTCACAGTGAATGTGACCGCAAAAAACCTTTATTAAAGTATCCAAAAAATTAGCCTCACAAGTTTGAGGCTTTAGATGAAGGCACGCGAAGGAGACTTAATACGCACAGTTAGCAACGTGGTTTTCGACGTTAAAGGCTTAGTTCACCCCAAAGACAAAATCATAGCGTTCCCACGGTTTATCCCCTCTGATGCTGGTACAAGGCAGGGCAGAGGAGTCACCTATGGCAAAGTCTACAGTTTAGGCGACCGTTTTGCATACCTACAGAAAAACCACCCTGACCTCATCGTTTATGACCCAGTTTTCGGGGAAACACTCTGTGAAGTCCCAACAGACCAAATCGCCGAGCTCTACCAGCCCACAGAGAAACTGGCGCAGTTAAGGGCAGCAAAAAGCCATAGCCCACTAGAGGAGAAAGCTCTGCGTCTCGCAATTACGCTTAAAGAGAAAGCTGACATTCCCTGGAGCGCCATCGGCATTTCAGGCTCCATCATGGCTGGATTGACAACCGCCACCTCAGACATCGACCCCCTTGTCTATGGCGCTTTGAACAGCCGCAAAGCCTACAGGGCACTGCAGCTACTCCGAGAAACCGAAGGCTCAGGCTTCAAACCGTACACGACAGAGGAGCTTAAAACACTCTATGACTTCCGCTCAAAAGACACCCAAATGAGCTTCCATGATTTTCAGGCGGTTGAGGAACGCAAATCATTTCAGGGCATGTTTATGGGTACTGACTATTTTATCCGCTTCGTCAAGGACTGGAGCGAAGTCACTGAGCATTATGGAGAGGTTGTTTTTGAGAACAGCGGATACTGCAAAATCAACGCTACCGTTGAAGACAGCAGAGATGCGCTCTTTACACCCTGCAGCTATGGACTGCGCGATGTGGAAGTGCTTGAAGGACCAAAACTTGCGCCAATTGTGGAGGTGGTTTCTTTCCGCGGCAGATTCTGCATGCAGGCAGAGACGGGCGAGCGGATTGAGGCGCAGGGAAAAACTGAGTTGGTAACCGACATGAAAAGCGGCGGCAAACATTACCGTTTAATATTGGGCAATAAACCTCAAGACTACATGGTTCTTAGGCGTTAATGCAGGGCTTTTAGGACCTGCTCATAATAGCGTGGACAATAAGTAAGGGTAACCTGCTTAAAGCTGCCCTTTGGCGATTGAACTTCTTCGAGGTTGCCTTCGACTATGACGGTTTCGTCGCGTTGAACCTGCTGGCGGAACTCTTCCATGTAACTGAAAACCCGCGAAGTTTCAAGGGCTTCTTTGGGGCCGCTGAGCACTTCGAGGGGTTCGATGCCGTAAACTGAGGGAATAAAGGGTCCATCGTCGTCCGCTGTAACACGCGCTTTAAGCTTTACCCAGCCCTTCTGAACTATCCGTGTGTTTGGGTCATACTCATTTTTGATTTCCTCCCAAGCTTTCACGGGCTCAAATTCGGCTTTGATGATTCTGCCGCTGCTTTTGCGGTCGTCGTATAAGCCGTAGATGAACTTGCGTTGTTGATGCCAAACGAAGTCTTCCACTGTGAAGTTTTTGAATAGCCACCGTTTGCCCTCCATGGCTTCTTGGGAAGCGAACTCGTTGGTAAGCCCTGAGGCGCTGTCAGCGTAAAGCTGCGCCATTGTTTGACATATCTTGCGGTTCTCAGGTATGCCATAGATGGTGAAATCGATGTCAGAGTATCTGGGGTGATGAAATCCATGCAGCATTGAGCCGAAAACGCCAAAGCTCTGCGGTGACACGCCTGATTTGGATGCGGCAATATCCAAAACGCGCTCCATCGCCGCTAACAACTGGTCAGTTGGACCCTGCTTTAGCAGTTCCCGCAGTCTCGGTTGAGGCTGCCTTGCCTCCGCAATGAGGTATTGTGGGACGCCGACGATTTTTAGCCCAAGCATCTCATGGTCGATTAGGTATTGTGGATACTTTTTGGCGACGAGTTTCATGCCTTCGTCGTTGTAGAATTTGTAGTAGAGTTCGCTTCTGCCCTCTCTTGGCGCCCTTGGGTCGGTTGAATGGAAGATTTTTGAACTGGCGTATTCGGCGTCGCAGATGCAGCTGTCTTTTGGGTGGCTGTAGCCGAACACACGGAAAATTATGCCTTCGCTGCTCTGGATGGCGTCTCGGTCGCGGAGTTTTAGGTGGGCCAGATGTACTCCTCTTCTGAAGTGGCTGTTCCAACAACAACTTGGTAGTAGGCGGATTCGTCGTGGGTTGATTGGACTTTCTCGAGAGTACCTGCGACTTTGATTTGCTGTCCAGTTCGGGCGACGTTTCGGTAGCAGCCGATGTTTGAGACAACCTGCAGAGGGATTTTTTCGATGTCCAGTTCAGAGGGGGCGTCTTGGGGTTGATAATTGCTGATTTTGTAGATTGCTGGGCGATACATGGTTTCGGTGTCGTCGCAGACTGTGGCGGTGAAGCGGACTGGCGCCAGAGGCGTGTAGGTGTAGTCGCCGTATTTGCCCTTGATTTCCTCGGGTTTTTTGGTGGCGTTGTACATCCAGATTTTGCCTTGGTATTTGCCGACGAATTTGCGTGCGGCTTCTATGCGGTTGCCCGCGATGTAGGTGAGTGTGCCCTGATTAACAAGAATCTGCAGGGTTTGCTCGACTTGGCGGAAGTTGTCTGTGCCGTAGACGACGAAGTCTATGTCTGATTCAGGTGCATGCATCTCTAAGGCGATGGAGCCGTGGATGCCTAAATCGCTGTATGGGACGCCTGACTCTTTATGGATAAGGTCGATTAGTTTTAGGGCGTGGGTTTGGAGGCTGTCTGGGTTTTTAAGGTTCTGCAGCCAAACCAGTCGGTCTTTGGGGACAAACATCTGCTCGATTTTGTCCAGTGGCGCCGTGATGAGTTCTTTGCTACGGGTTCGATCATAGAAGAGGTAGTTGGGGAAGTTTTTGCGGAAAGCTTCAATGAAGGTTTGGTAGTTTTTTGCTGTGTAGAGTTTCTCTGCACGGAACAGCTGGCTGGTTAAGGGTTTAGTGCCAAACTTCCATGTTCTAGTGAGCATCTCTACGTTGAAGAGGTCTTTGTATTTGGCGGGGATGTATTTGAGGAAAGCGAATACCCTGTCTTCAGGGTGCTCATAGCCAAATGTGTTCATGATGAAGCCGTCTTCGGTGACAAAGGTGTCGCCGTCGGCTGGAACCCAGATTGTTGCGTCTTCCGTAACTTACACCGCAAAAATAAGATTGGCGAATACTAAAAAAGCTATTGCCGCTCAGCTGTTTTGTTGCTCTGCCGAGGACCCCCTCCCCTATTTAAACAGTTGAGCGAAGCTTGGTTTGTTTTTGTTTTTCTATTGTAAGAAGAAGTGGGTGACGCCCTTATTTCTTCTTCCAGCGGGCGTGGCTGCTGCGCCTGTTTTTGCGTCTGCACTTGGTTCGGGTTGCAGGCTGGTTGTGGAGCAATCTACAGTCAGAGCCGCAAAAAAACAACCTGTTGGGCTTAGTCCAGAAACCTTGACTAAGCTTAGTCCAGATTCCTTGACAAAAAAGCATTTAACCAAAAAACGCCTCGGTGATTTTGGTTAAGCATGAACACACAAATTAACTGCCATGCCGCTGTTTCTCCTCTTGTTTTTAGTGTTCATGCTTAGCCCTCCTTAAATCTGCCTTTTTTTGTTAGAAAGCAAGCGCTAAGCTTATTGCCTAATCTTCGCTGAGGGCTTAACGGCTGGTTTTTCTGAACCAAACAATGCCTATCAGGGCGACAATTACAGCGGTGAGGGCTGCAATCGGGTTAATGGCTTGCAGGGCAGTGTAGGAGGTAGCCAAAAACGCGATTACAGCTATGATGGAAACTAAAAAGACGACGCTGCCTATGGCTAGGTTTCTATGGCTCAAATCTTTCTACCTCACACGACTGTATGGAATACTGTTAGGGCTTTTTTTGATTTAATGCTACGTTATCGAACAGGCTGTCCAGAAAATAGGACAACAAAAAACCGCTAAACAGCTATATACAAAAAGTAAATACATAAATTTAAAGAAGAAGAAAATTAATCTTCCTCAGCTAATTTGCGCTCTTTAATCTTGAGTGCTTCCTCGTCACCGATAACCTTGAAGGTTTCAGACAACTCATGCTTGTGCAGGAACTTTTTGACGGTTACACGCACGTATTTTTTGCTGAGCGCCTCGCCTTCGCCTTTAACTGTGACTATTTTGCCTTCGGTGCTGACTTCTCCACCGGTTTTTTCTTTGAGGAAATCGGATAGTTTCTCTACTATTTTTGCTTCGTCGCCTTTGAGTTCAGATGCATCAACTTTCATTTCAACCATTTTCTATTTCACCTCGATTGTGCCACGCATGACAACGCGTTAAGCTGGTTTCTTCTTAGCTACAGGCTTGATAAATTTTCCGCTATTACTAAACCCATCGCCATAAGTAAAGGCTAATTTCTAGAATTTGAAAATAAATTCAAATGAAACAAAAACGTTAAGACATCGATTGATTAATGCCAAAGCATGAAACCCTTTATGACGCAGAGCATCAAAAGCCTGCATAGTTGTACTAGCGATGATACCACAACGGTTAATATCCCTTTAACCGAATAACCCATTACAGCTTTTAAGAGGCAGTTTTATGGGCAAAAAAATTATAGCTTTTCTCTTTGTAGCAACAATGCTGGCATCCTTATTCAGCATTTTTAGTATACCCACAACAAACGCACAACCCCAACCGACACTTGACCCCTCAACAATACCCAAATACGTTGATCAACTTGTAATTCCACCCGTTTACGTTCCAAGCTATTCGTATGACTGGAAAACAAGGCAATGGGCCCAAGAATACAAAATAACCATGAGCCAATTTACCCAACAAATCCTACCCACAACCGACGCACTTAATAACCCCACAGGATTTCCAAAAACCACTGTATGGGGATATGGAGGCTACGCCAAAGACGCAGTCACCGGCAAATTCCTGGGATTCTTGCAATTTTCCCCTTCATGCACCTTTGAAACTGTAAAAAGCCTACCTGTAAGAGTGACATGGATAAACAACATAACACAACCAAGTCTCTTCGCTGTCGACCCAACATTGCACTGGGCAAACCCAAACAACATACCGATGAACATGGGCATGGGCCCCTCTCCGCCAGGCACTCCCACCGCTCCTTTCCCAACTTTCCCACCGGGATTTGACGGAACACAAGAAAACCCCGCTGGATACTACTGGAACGCGCAATCGCCCGTCCCGCTAGTGACACACCTCCACGGCGCAGTTGTCCGCTCAGATTCTGACGGTGGACCTGAACAATGGTTCACCGCAACAGGATTGCATGGCGCTGACTACCGCACAACACAACCAACCTCTCCAAACTCAGCAGTATACTATTACCCCAACGACCAGGAACCTACCACTCTTTTCTACCATGACCATGCTTTAGGCATGACTCGTCTTAACGTAGCTTCAGGGCTAGCTGGCTTCTGGATAATCAAAGACCCCTGCGACCCCATTACCTACAAACTACCAAGCGGCAAATATGACATTCCATTAGCCATCCAGGATCGCTCATTTAACACCGACGGCTCAATGTGGTTCCCAACAGAAGGTATAAACCCAGATATACACCCATACTGGAACCCTGAATTCTTCGGAAACACAATTATGGTCAACGGCAAACTCTGGCCTAACCTAAACGTTGACCGCGGACAATACTTCTTCCGCATCGTTGATGGCTCCAACGCACGATTTTACAATATGAGCTTAACTGTAGTTGGCACAGGCGAAACTGTTCCATTCACACAAATCATGACTGATGGCGGATACATGCAATCGGCTGTACAGATGAATTCGCTATTGATCGCACCAGGCGAGAGAGCAGGCATCTTAGTCGACTTCTCAAAACTTGCACCAGGAACAAAAGTGATCATGAACAACAACGCTAATGCCCCATACCCAACCGGAGACCCAGTTGACCAAAACACAAACCAAATCATGCAGTTCACCGTCGGCTCAAACTGTGGATTCAAAGCTAAAACTCTACCAGCAACCCTTGCAGATACTCTCAGAGGAGCATTCCCAACACTAAAACCCACAAACCTCAACCGCACACTTCCATACTTTGAAGAAATGGGCGACAACGGTCCATTAGGCGTATTCTTAAACGGTCAACGATGGTCAGGTGTCTTAACTGAAACACCCAAAGTTGGCTCCACTGAAGACTGGTGGTTAGTTAACCCAACTATGGATACACACCCAATCCACACCCACCTAACACAGTTCCAAGTTGTCTGCCGCATACCTTTTAACGCAACTGCATACCAGAAAGACTGGATCGCGCTTAACGGTATGGTACCCGTCCCCATGGATGTAGTGCCACAGAAACTATCGGTCCTGCCTTATTTAACCGGGCCACCAGAGCAGCCTGCAGCCAACGAGCATGCTTGGAAAGACACGATACAGACACCGCCTGGATACGTTACCGTGATTCGTATCAGATGGGCACCGCAGGATATACCTGTTAGCGGTCCTTGTGCTGCTAGAGCGGGCATAAACTACTATCCCTTTGACCCCACTTTTGGACCAGGATATGTTTGGCACTGCCACATAATCGACCATGAAGACAACGAAATGATGCGACCCTACGTAGTAGTCAAGTAGGTAAACATCTTCACTATTTTTTTTAAATTAGCCTCTATCCAAAAATGGTAAACTCGCCGAAGTTTGATTCATTCCTTAGAATAGTTGTCAGTTCGCCCGTCGAGCTGTACTCATAGCATTTATGCTCAAGCTCTAGTGCTCATCATCCAGAAGTGACATCTGCAGTAAACCTTAAGACTTTTTCGCTAAAGACAGCGCTTGTAGAGAAACGGTTTTTACTGCCCCAAACAACGTTTTACTATAGGAGTGTCCAGCATGGAAGTTATAGACGCCATCAAAAACCGAAGAAGCATACGATCGTACAAACAACAAGAAATCCCCCAAAGTGTAATCAATCAACTCATAGATGCGGCGCGTTTGGCTCCGTCCGCGGGGAACGCTCAATCGTGGGCTTTCGTAGTTGCCCAAAAACATGAGACAAAAGGTTTGCTTTCAGATGCCACTTATGGACAAAGAAGCATCCAAGAAGCTTCTGTCGTAATCGTAGTTTGCGCTGACGAAAAACGCGCCTACGAAAACTATGGTCCAAGAGGCAAAGCTCTATATTGCATTCAAGATACCGCCGCAGCCGTCGAAAACATTCTCCTAACCGCCTGCTCACTGGGTTTGGGTACATGCTGGATCGGCGCTTTTAGAGAGGAAGAAATACGCAAAGTCATCAATTGCCCCCAGGAAATGCGGCCTGTCGCTTTGATTCCCGTGGGGTACCCAAACGAGTCGCCGTCCCCTAGACCCCGACGACCCATCAGCGAAATCATGTATAAAGAAACGTTTTAGCCAAAACTGATGTATTGTTTGGGTTGTAGGTTAGTTTCCCAGGTCCAAAAGTGCGCTGTGCACTTGGCGACTCTGAAGACAATTAATTTGGGGTTATCAGCCGCAAAACCCATCTGTTTAAGGAAAGGTCTAGCTTCAACCAGTTTCTGTCTTATTGCCATATCGTCAATGAACTCGACCTGTCCCGTTACCCGCATCTGATCCAAGTTCTTGCTTTTAGGGTTATGGAAGCAGACTTCCACATTTGGGTTAGCTTTAAGCTGGCGGTAAAGGTCTTTTACGGCTCCGGTATTGTAGTATAATCCGGTTTTGTCGGCAAACCACATAAGCATGCCTCTCACGCGGGGTTGACTGCCGTCTATGGTGGCTATGTAGCTTGTTGGGTTTTCGTTGGCAAACTTTATGCAATCGTTAACATCCATGATTAGTCGCCGAATCTACTCTTGCAGAATGTCGATAATTAAGTTTTGCCCCCTTGCAGAATTTTAATTGGTTTACGTAATTTTTGAAACGACATAACGTTTAAAAGAGCCAATCGCATCTCTGTGTGGCTTTATCAGAGGCAATCGACATATGTGCGAACCAGTCGAATGCTGGTCCACCAGACATGCAATTGCCCTGAATCATAATCACAAGGAGGCAAAAAACAAGTGTTATCGCGAGATTGCGATGGATGCTCCCAAATGAAGGCATGCAGCAGACGCTACGTCGAAACCGACGTGTTCGAGAAAGTCTACTGTCCAGACGGAACAGCACATCTAATAGATGGCGCATAAAAGCATAAACTATCGCTAAAAATTTTGAGCGTTCTTTTCTTTTTTTTTCGCTTTTTTTCTGTGTATTGTTTTCTTACAGTGTTGCCAGAGTCTTTTTTACCTCAGAGATAATTTCCGAGAAATCAGCTTCTTTCTCAGGTTTCATCCCCTTCTTTGAAACCTTCAGCACTGTTTCATAGCCCTTGCCAGACAAAGTTTTCTCTATTGCCTTCATGGTTCGTTCGTTACCGAATATTTTGTATGTACAGAACAAGATGGCTTTTTTGCTCTGCACAGGGTTAATGCTGGCGACGAAGGCTTGGGTTTCTTTAGCTGGGCTTGCACCCTCAACAGGTGTACCCAAAATGAGCAGGTCAAAGCCTTCGATTGCTGAGGGTTTGCTGTGCCTGCGATGGCTTGTGCTAAGCGTTTTGTGTTTCCAGTGCGGGAAAAATAAACTACTGCAGTGTTCATGGTTTGTTAATTAGCGGTTGCTCGCTTAATATAATCTTCCAAACACGGTGCAAAATTTAATACCTCCACAGGCAAGTATTGCTTGAGAGAAATCAGATGGATTACGCTGTAATCGCCGAGTCGTATGAAAAAATCGAAGCCACAACCAAACGCCTACAGATGACCGATTACTTAGTGGAACTGCTTAAGAAGACCCCAAAAGACGTGATTGCACGTGTGGTTTATTTGACACAGGGCAAACTGTACCCTGACTTTGTCGGCGTAGAGATGGGTGTAGCTGAGAAACTGGCGATACGTGCCCTAATCCGAGCCTCTGGAGGAAGCGAAAGCACAATTCTCTCTGAGTTACAGAAAAGCGGCGACATAGGAGAAACCGCAGAGAAACAGCTCTCCAAACGCAAGCAATCCACGTTCTTCACAAAAACCCTCACGGTCCAACGGGTCTACGAAACCCTTGACAAATTGGCGAAGACTTCGGGTTCAGGCGCAGTGGACACCAAAATGGCGCTTCTTAGTGGGTTACTGACGGATGCGTCGCCTAAAGAGGCAAAGTGGCTTATCCGAACCGTTACAGGAAACCTTCGCTTGGGCATTGCGGACATGACAGTACTTGAAGCATTGGCGATCGCGTATGGCGGCGGCAAAGAAGCCCGAGAAAAAATCGAACGCGCCTACAATATCTCCTCGGATTTGGGCAGAGTCGCCAACGTAGTCGCAGAAAAAGGATTAGAGGGCATAGAGAAGTTCCAGGTTATGGTTTTCGAGCCAATCCGCCCCATGCTTGCCGAGCGGTTGGGTGCACCAGAGGAGATTTTGGAGAAATTCGGCGGTAAATGCGTTGCCGAGTACAAGTATGACGGAGAACGCGTGCAAGCGCATAAAAGCGGGGACAAAGTCGTCCTATTCTCTAGGCGGCTGGAGAATATTTCAGATCAGTATCCTGATGCGGTCCAGTTGATTCGTGAGCAAATCGACGCTAAAGAAGCCATCCTTGAAGCTGAATGCGTCGCCATGGACTTGGAAACCGGCGATATGCGTCCCTTCCAAGAGCTGATGCATCGCCGACGCAAATACGGCGTAGAAGAAGCAATCGAGCAGTACCCGATCTCACTTTTCTCCTTTGACGCCCTCTATGTAGACGGCGTAGACCTCACACAGGAACCCTTCCCCGCCAGACGCAAAACCCTCGAAAAAATAATCAAACAGAACCTCCGCATAAAACCCGCCACTCAGTTGCTGGTTAAGAGCCCCAAGGAGCTTGAGGACTTCTTTGAGGAAGCCATAGAGGAGGGCTGTGAAGGCGTCATGTGTAAATCCACAGGCAAAGACTCGGTTTATCAGGCGGGGAGCCGCGGGTGGCTATGGATAAAGTATAAGCGGGATTACAAGAGCGAAATGACCGACACCGTTGATTTGGTGGTTGTGGGCGCTTTTCATGGCAGAGGCAAACGCGTAGGCACATACGGAGCATTACTTTTAGCAACTTATAACCCAGAAGCCGACACCTTCGAAACAGTCACAAAATGCGGCACAGGCTTCACCGACAAAGACCTCGCAACCCTGCATGAAATGCTCCAGAAGCATGTGGTTCCCCGTAAAAACAGCCGCGTCCAATCCACGCTGGAAGCCGACGTATGGTTTGAACCAGCGGTGGTGCTGGAGATTCTGGGTGCAGAAGTGACGTTGAGCCCCATTCACATGGCGGCTATGAACGCGATCCGCAAGGGCAGCGGTATGGCGATTCGTTTTCCACGTTTCACAGGCAAATATCGTACCGACAAAAGCCCCGAAGACGCCACAACCTCAAAGGAGATCGTTGAAATGTATAACGGTCAGCTTAAAAAAATCGGGGAATCGCCTAATCCATAGAGAAAAAGCTAAGGCTGATAAGATAGCACTGCCAATTGTAGAAGAGAGGGGCATTTGGTTTGGCTCAAGATCCAGAGAAAATGAAAGCGATGCTTGCCTTCAAAAAAAGGCTCGAAGACCAGCTGGAAAAGCTTAATGCTGAAGTCCAACAAGTCCAGGCGACACTGGATACAGTTAACACGATTTTGCTTGAGAAGGGCTTTAAACGTGGCGACATGAAAGAGGTTCCAGTAGCGCCCCCTGCATCGATGCCTAAAGAGGTGGTTCTGCCCAAACAGGTAGCTGAAGCGCCTAAACCTACACCCGCACAGCAGGCAGCGCCGACAGAGCCTGAAACGGTTATTCCCCTAAAAACAATGGCAGAGGAACCCCTTGCACTGATGTATTTTGAGAAGCAATCCATCCATGTTATGCCTGATGAAAGCAAAAACTTCAGCGTCAACACGCCGCCTTTTAGCAACTTCTTGGTTGAGAAAGTCTTCGCTAAAATGCAGGAAAAAGACAAAGAACTCGTACGCTTGGGGCAGTTGACGCCAGATAAAATGTTTAGCTACAATATAGTCAAAGAAAACGATTTGATAAGAGAGATAATCATTAAGAATGTAGATGAGGAACGCTTAAAGGAGCTTAAGTCGAGCATCCGCTGGACTTTCGAGAAAATGTATGAAAAAATGAAAGCATAAGCTTATTGATGCTTAGCTATTGCGTCAGTTATCCTGTTCTTTGGGCATAACCCTACAAGCCGCTCGGTTTCTTGCCCATCCTTGAACAGAATCATCGTTGGGATACTGAAAACCTGGAATTTCTCAGCAGTCGCCGGGTTCTCGTCAACGTCTAGTTTGCCGATTAAGACTTTGCCGCTGTACTCCTTCGCAAGCTCCGTGATGATTGGCGCTAAGGCTCTGCATGGACCGCACCAGTTAGCCCAGAAATCAACCAAAACAACCTTGTTGTTCTTGACGGTTTGCTCAAAGTTAGAGTCTGTTACATGGAATGGTTCAGTACTCATCTGTTATATCTCCTTAAAACTAAATATTTTAGCACATTGAAATATAAAAGAGTTCGCAAAAAGAAATAGAGCGTTTGTTTATTTGACTGATGTATTGGCGGTTTTATGTTTTCGCTTAGTAAGTAACAGGGTTGCCGCGATTGCTAAGACAATTATTGCTATAACGGCTGCAATTATAAGGGGCGACAGTGGTGCATTGACTGGGATGGATTGACCTGTGAAGACAATCTGTATTTGGTGCGTGCTAAAGCTGGTTGTGTACCAAACGTAGTAGTTGTTTGCGTCTTGGGTGTAGCCTTGGTTCTCTGCCTGCACTCCATCAATCATTACAACAGGTGAGGTTCCGTATGGAATGGAGTCTTTCGCTATTGTTATGTTGCTAAAGCCGCTGTCTCCGCTTACGCCGGTTACGGTGAAGGAGATAGTTGTTATTTGTGCGGTTTGGTTTGTGGTGATGGTTATGTTTGACATTTGCGTGCTGGTTATGTTGCCGTTGATTGAGAGGTTAACTTTTGAGCCGTCGCCTTTGGTTGCCTGCACTATCTGGGTGGTTGGAGTTGGGGTTGGCGTCGGCGTTGGCGTTGGAGTTTCGGCGGCTATGGTTATGGCTTGGCTTTTGCCAGTGTTCCCGCTGCTGTCGGTTGCAGTGATTATGAACGTTCCAGATTGGGATATGGTTACTGTTCCCAGCCATTCGCCGTAACTGAAGGCGTCTGAGGTTGATGGCGTCAGGGCGGTTCCGTTTGCACTTAATGTTACGGTTCCAGAGTAAGAGGTAACTATGTTGGTGTAGGCGTCGATAGCTACCACTCTGATGGCGAATGGTGTGCCAACTGCCGCTGAGCTGGGAGTTAAGATTACATAGCGGTTTATGGGGCCAGGCGTAATTCCAAGGGTAGTCGCAACAGCTTTGCCTCCGTAAGACGCCTCAACAGAGTATAGTCCAGGCTCATTTATAACCACAGTATTCCCAGAGATGGCTTGGCCATTAACGCTTAAGGCGGCAGTTACATTCCAGCTGTTACCGTACTGGTCATAGGCAGTGACTGTATAGTTAACCGCCGTACCCGCTGCTACTGTTGAAGCTTGCGGACTAATCGTTAAGTGATCCACGTATTCTACGAAGTTGCTGCTGAGCGGCAAATAGTCATAGACTGTTTGGTTACCAAAGAAGTCGAAAGGAGTGTCGATGAAGCCGTCTTGGTTTGCGTCTACGCCGATTTGGCTGGGGCCTGTGCCGTTGGGGTGCGCCCAATAGTTGCCGCCTATCATGCGTCCGCCGCCGTAAATTCGCTGTCCAGCCTGAAGGGTCGTGTTAAGTTGAAGCATAGAGCTTGTTATCGGATACATTCCATAGTCTGTGAATGCGTCTGGATTGAAGTAATATGTGTCATTAACGAGGTTATTGTAGAAGCAGAGTTGCTGGTTGCTACTGTTGTCATATACATTCAGCAGGTTCATTGTGCAGTTGTTGTTTTGGAAGTTATTGTCTCGGGCGGTCACTGTGTTGTTTTCTTCGCGGTCGATTACTTCCCATACTAGAGCGTCGTTGTTATTACTGAAAATGTTATCGGTCGCCGTAGCATTTGTGTCTCCAATTAGTAATCCTCCACCGAAAGGTTGATCGCCAAATAGAGGCGTTTGATATTCAAATCCATTGGACTCAAAGAAGTTGTTGCTGATTGAAGAATCATTAATGAAACCGCATAGGAATCCGAAGACCGAATTATTTCTTATGGTACAATTGTCAACTAACAAAAAGTCGCCGTTTGTATCTTCGCCACCGCCATAAGGATTAACTCCTATGCCCAAAATATTATTCACCACATTGCAGTTTCTAATAGTAGTTGTATTGCAGAACATTGTCACTAACCCAAAAACTGAGTTATTACTAAAGTCGCTGTTAGTTATGGTTATGTTACTATAACCCGCAGCTAAACCGTAAAAATCGCTGAAAGAAACCTTGCAACGGGTAACCGTGGCATTGCATCCCTGTATAATGACGCCGGTTATGCTTCCATTCACTATCGTGTCTTGGACTGTAACTGTGCCATCAGCGATGCTTAACCCTCCAGAATTGCCATTAATAGTGGCGTTGGAAATCAAGAAATTGCAATCTTGAGCGTTGATCCCCTCCGTATTGCCGTTCAATGTGCAATTGGTAACAGTGAAGTTGCCTTGGGTAACCCATAATCCTGTGTCGCCATTGCCGCTTAGTGAGGAATCCTTTACTGTAAAGTTGCCAGTTCCTCGGGCATCTATTCCCTCTTCGGTGTTGTTGTCGATGACGCAGTTTAGAACAGTAAAGTTGGTTGCGTTGGTAGCTTGCAAGCCAGTATAACTGTTAGTTAGGGCAGAATTTATGACGCTGAAATTAGTTGAATTGGTGACGTCTAATGCAGTGCCTGTGGTATTGATGTTGCAGTTTTGGATGAGTAGGTTGGTTGAATTTTGAAGGTTAACGCTGTCGACGTCGGTGCTAAAACTGCAACTCTGCAGGGTTACATTGGTAGAGTTCGACATGTCAATACTGTTGATGTTACTATCGAAAGCAACATTAGTAAATGAAAAGTTGCCCGCAAATGAGGATTGTACGGCAAATACATTGTTTGTGAACTTACAATTCAATAAAGTAAAATTAGCCGCTGTACCATAACCCGCCAAATACAAGTTCATTCCCCAATAGTTATTTACAAAGCTTGAATCTTTGATTGTAACGTTGCTTGCATCATAAGTCGATATGCCTGTGCCGCTGTTTGGGCTGCCAGAAACGCCCGCCTCATTAATATTTATTAAAGTTATGTTTTGGCAGGTTGAACTTATTCCTATTACAGAAGAGGATACAGAAGAGGTTAACAAGTAATTCTGTCCATCAACTATAACGTCGTTTGCTTCTATGACCAATGCCGGTATGATGCCGCTGCCTGTGTATGGTCCGGTTATTTGGTAGTTGCCTGGTTCAGTTATCGTATAGGGTAAAGTAATAGGCGTCCAGGCTACATCTGCCTCTGTAGACGCAAACAGGCTCATGAAACTGGTGACTGATAAAAGAAAGACTAAGATAAAAACAAATATTTTTTGGTTATTCTTCATTTTAGGGGACTCCTTAACGCTATTGGGACGGGATAACGCTTGCTTGTGGACACTTCGGCTATATAAAATGTTAGTACCAAACGCGGAACTATCTGCAAAAAAATAGGCAATTCGAGGCATATTGGAGCCCATTAGAAAATCCGCAAAGACTTGATGGTTTAGAAATCCTTAGGAGGGGGGTTTTTGGCTGAAAACAAGCGCATTAGCTTGTTGAAAATCCATCGGATTCCCCCTTTTATAGGGGATAGGGGTACTCAGCAGAGCAACAAACTACCGGGATTTCTTGCGTTCATAAGCCTCTTTCTGCTTAGCCCACTCCTGATGCTTCTCTAGCAACCCACGGACTTGCTGATTAATGAAGTCATCAACACTCAAAAACTCCGTATCCATATCTTGAAGAGCTTGCTGCATCTTCTCATATTCCTCTTTTGGGACCTCTATGCAGGTATATTCATCGCGTATCGCTCGGAGTTGTTTGCGGATTGCGTCGCGGATGAATTCTTCGCGGCTTGTGTAGCCCAATTTGCGGTTGGCTTCAATGAACGCTTGGGTTTCGTTGAGTAATTCAGGTGGGAGGGAGATACTGGTGGAGAGGAGGTTTTCTATGGCGTCGGTGTAGGTTTGCATTTTCATGGTTTGGGCGGTTATTTCGCCTAGCATGGCGGTTAGTTTTTGGTGGGCGTCGTCTGATATGCGGAGGGTTTTCATATATTTTACCGTTTTAATATTTGGTATAGGAAAACTAATAAAGCTTTTCTGTATATTAAGTATACAACGTGTAAGGGGTTTACAGATTGAAGCATAACGTAAGCATAACGATGGACCAAAAACTCTTCCGAGAACTCGAAAACATCCGTGGAAGAGAAAAAAGAAGCAACTTCATCGAATACCTAATAGTCGAAGGACTAAAAGCCCACACAGCTCAAAACAAACAGCAAACCCAAACACCGATCATTATATCGCCAGTATCAAAGAAAAAGGAAATTGTCGGTTAGACACCGATTATTCGATGCCCCACCGCTTCGCCACTTTAACCACAACAAACACGATCAAAGCGACAATTAGGAACGTTATCAAAGCAACTAAGAAGTCACCGACTCCAAATGGCCCCAAAGTTAACGTTGACAGATTTTCCATGCCTGGAATTAACAGAGTAATCGCTGGCAACAGCAAATCTTTGACCAAGGCTTGAACCAATGTGCCCACGTATAGGGCAACGATGAATGCAACGGCGAGCCCGAAAACCTTGTATTTTGACAGGAAATCTTTGAATTCGTTGACGAAACCTTTCGGCGGTGCTGGTGGAGGCGCTTTTTCGACTGCTTCGCGGATTTTCCTTAATTCTGTTAACATTTCATCTTCTTTACTCAAAACTTGAACACCACTAGACTAATTTAGCGTTTGATTTAAAAAACTATTGCCGCCGTCATGGACTGTGGTAACCGGTTTACACCCACAAATCCATATACGAAGCCCAAAGACTCAACCCTTGAACCCCCAAACGTCTCTCCTCTAAAAGCCGGCGCAAAATTATGGATAAAAAGCAGTTATACTATATTTTCAAGACTTCCCTTCGGGATTTCCTAGAAGACGACGCTGTCTTGAGAGCTGCGGCATTGACCTTCTTCATAATTCTGCCCCTGCCAACTCTGTTACTGCTGGCGGTTGGTTTGTTTTCATTGTTTTTTGGGCAAGCTGCAGCGGTTCAAATTATAGTAACGCAGATAGAAGCGGTTGCTGGACCAGCAGTGGCAGGGCTGTTTAGCCAACTTATAAAAAACACCGCCTCCCCTTTCACTTCAGCCTGGTCAACCGTCGTTGTTGTTGGGTTCTCGATTGGAGGCTCAATCGGCGCTTTTTCGGTTTTACGTGACACGATGGATTGCATTTGGGAGGTTACTTTGCCAAGGGGTCGTTCACTTTGGAAGAGGGTAAGGCAGAGGATTGTGCCTTTTGGTATTGTTTCTGCGCTTGGTTTAATTGTTATCGCTTGGACTGCGGTAGCTACAAGCATCTTTAACGCGATTAATCAGTATTCAATAAATAGTGCTGTTGCCGCTGTCGGCATAGCTGTATCTCAGGTTATAACTTCTTTTATTGTTGCCACGGTGCTTTTGGCGTTTATTTACAAGCTGATACCTGAATCGCATGTGCACTGGCAGGATGTGCTGCTTGCTTCGATAGTGACGGGGGTCGCGTTTACGGTAACCAACTATATTTTCGGATGGTACATCGCCAATTTCTCGCCGACAACCGTCGCAGGCGCCGCTGGGTCATTGCTGATTATTCTGCTGTGGATATTTGTGCTTAACCAGATTGTTCTTTTTGGCGCTGAAATCTCAAAGGTTTATGCTGTTACTGTTGGGGAACATGCGAAAGCGCATTTGCCTAAACCTGTCGAGAAAGCTGCTGAGCTGATAGCGGAGGCTAAAGAGAAGATTGGGGAGATATCAAAGGAGGATGCTAAAGAGGAAACGGCTCAGAAAAAAAGAGACATAATAAAGGCGGTTAGAAGGTTAGGTTGGTGGGCCGAGCCAGATTTGAACTGGCGACCTTTCGATTATCAGTCGAACGCTCAAGCCGTGCTGAGCTACCGGCCCCCATTTGAGGTGACAGAAGTAAATACTAATGTGGGTTTATAAGAATAACGGATGTTGCTTGGCTGTAATCTTAGATTTTTTTGGATAGCCTTTTTTTAGTGTTAGAAGATGGCGGAGACCCCTCTTATTTCATCTTCTTCCAGCGGGTTTGGCGGAAGCGCCTGTTTTGGCTTCGGCTGGTTTTTAGCGTTGGCGGCTGGTTGTGGAGCAAAACGCAAGCAGAACAGATGCAAAATTAGCGGTTTGTTGCACTCTCAAAGGACCCCCGCCCCCTATATATAGGCTGAATGCTTGAAGTCTTCTACAGATTTAGAAAACAACAGCGCAATGTTGGACGCTAGCATGAGCCAGTCGAGGCGTCGCCTTAAAGGTGAGTTTAATAGGGATTGCCATAAATCTTTATGTGTAACTCCATTATTGAGTTGTAACGTTTAGTCGGTTTGGGCTCGTAGCCTAGCACGGCATGCGGTGCCACTGGTCAAGTCACCTTCAGTTTTCACTTTTGGGAAGCATATTTCCCTTTTTCTTTTTTTGGCTAAAGTTGTCTACTTGCTTAATTTTTTTTCACAGGTCGAGTATTTAACTACCTCAAGTTACTGTAAGGGGGCTTTTGCTTAGATGTGGCCTGCTTCTGTGCCCAAATGGCTTTTTGATCTCTGGTGGGCTGAGTTAGTAAACATTCCTGACGGTTGCCCTGCTGACCTGTTCAAGGAAGCCAGCGATATGGTTTTTCACCGTAGCATGGAGCCACAGCTAGACCGTAAAACAGGAACCTATCCCCAGACGCAAATTAGCGCCCCAACACAGCGGAAAGTTACAGAACGGCTAGAGTCTGAGCGAAAGTATGGCAGTTACCGCGAGCCAAAGAAAAACCTGCATGGAGCGTACTGCTGATGAGCGAAATTATTTTTACTTATCTGCGGCAGCCGCTTAACCGCTATACGTTCAAGGCGCCAAAGACGCGGGCTTGGGTTGAAGCGCTATGCCAGGGCAAAGCTGTCCTTAACCTCTTTGCAGGTCCTACCCGTCTAAACGGCTGTATTGAAGTCGCCAACGACATCGACCCAGCCATTCCAGGCACGCTTTTCCAGATGGATGCCCTAGAGTGCGCCAAAATGTTCCGCGAAACGGGCGAACTATTTGATGTTGTCTTGATTGATGGACCTTATAGTTACCGCAAGAGCATGGAACTCTACCATGGGCACAAGAACAGCCGTTTCAAGCAACTATGCGATGTTATCCCAGACATTTTGACGCCTCATGGAATCGTTATCACTTTTGGTTATCATAGCCGCGTAATGGGCGAAAAACGGGGTTTTCGGGTTCGGGAAATCTGCGTGATTAGCCACGGCGGAGCGCAGCGCGATACTCTTGCAGCCGTCGCCGAGAAGATGGACAAGCTGGATGGCGACACCATAGCGACGGTTGAGGAGCGCATTATCACAGTACCGGGGAGTACCTAAAATGAACAAAACTATTCCGAAAAAAGCGAAGCTCTACTGTCCTACCTGTATGTGTGAGCAGCCCGTCAGGGAGGGCACGATAGAGGGCAATTTGTTGCCTATTTTTTGCACTGTGTGCAGGAAACAAGTTAGCGAGTTAGTCCATACCGAAAACGGCTGGCAACTGCATGCCTGTTTCTACAAAAAGGGGGTTCCGCCATGAAAGACGAAGAGATTGAGCAACTGCGGCAACGGTTGGCGGAGCATGGCTATACCCTCGAAAAGGTTACGCCGTTTGCGCATCATGACCGCATTACCTTTGGCAACAAGGAGCTAAAAGTATCAATCAACCTTCGGGGTAAACTCAGCCAATTTGCTCTTGAGGCTATCGTTAAAGCCTGCATCGGCAAGGAGGCGACTTAGATGGGTGACGCTGTTTGGAATAGTATCTCGCAGTCCTTCAAAGATGGCCTTCTGGAACTAATCATACTCCGATTGGTTAATGATGGTCCCTCCCAGACAGCGAAAAAATCTGAATTGACAAAGCAACTGGCTAAGAAAGCGGGTATCTGGCTCTCAGAATTTCAAGTTCTTGTTATCCTAAAACGCTTAGAAAAGCATGGCATGTTGAAGAGGATTCCGAACTCGCAAATCTTCGGCATTACTGCACATGGTAAAGAAGAGATTTACGACCGAGTTAGCCAGATGGAACGGTTCATCGGCTATGTCAAGGAGGGTTCGCCGTGATAGATGAGGATGGTTTTGTTCTCAGAGAAGTCGTGTCGGTGCAGCGGGTGAAGATTCCAGAGGGCAATATCCGCTGTCCTCGCTGTCAGGGCACAGGAAAAGACGTTAGAATCTATCGTGACCCTGGTCCTAACGAGTACATGACTTGCCTAAAGTGCATGGGGCAGGGCTACGTCAAACGGGAGGGTCAGCCGTGACTAAATGCGAGTACTGCGGTAAAGAAATCGACCCGCGCTCCGATTTCGTGCCTCTTGACGACACCCGCACTACGCGAGTACACGTAAAATGCTACCTCAAAAAGCTGTTTCCAGACGCCAAAGAAGGCGAAATTAAAGTCATCAAAGAGGAGGCTAAGCCATGACTGACCGAGTAATCGTTGATACTGAGGATTACTCGATTGGTGCGGTCATAACCAAAGATGGCGCGACAAACTATAGAGTGGTCAGTAAAATTCCGTGTCGCGGCGGTCATCGTTATGGGCTGAAACTGTTGGAGGCATTGCCGTAATGGACGGAATAGAACCAAGCCCCTATCACTGCACGCCCTACATCGAAGACGCCGATCCAGACAACTTCACGCCGTGCAAATGCCCGGTATGCGGTGGCTTTTTGACCTGGGATAAGACAGGCGAAATTCCAATCTGCAACAACTGCGGAGCTGAGTTGGCGAAAGTGCCTAAGCAGAAACCCAAAGAGGGCGAAGAGGAAAGCGAGGAAGACGACGATTTAGGCTACAGGGACGGCAAAATCTGCGTTTTGTCAGGTCCAAAATGGAGTAAAGGGGAACGCCGTGAGAAGAGACGGCAACGCCGCGAAGAAAGGACTTTGTTGAAAAAGCAGCGGTTGGAGCGAAGTAGGGAGAGGGCGCAGAAAGCGATAGATGCACTTAACAAGAGACTGGAGGCGCTGTCGTAATGCCTGAGGTTAAGTGTTCTGTTTGCGGTAAAGCCGTGAAGGCTTCGCCGTTTCAAGCCAAATTTCTTGAGCATGCGGCTAAGCAGGGGACGCCTTTTGTCTGTAGCGGTGAATGTAGCAAAAAGGTGCCTGATAGAAGCGGTGCTAGGAGTGTGAGTCTGTGATGCTGGATTTACTTAGTGGCGTCATTGGTTGCTTTGTCGGTGTTCTCTGCGTTAGCCTTCTCTTCTATTTTCTTATGTGCTGGGTTGCTGCTCGTGCCTATGAGATGGGTTGGCGTGACCGAGATGGGGGCAGATGGATTGGGGACGAGCAGAAAAAAGAGGAGGTTCATTAAATGTTCAGGAAAATCTATATTGCATCCAGTTGGAAAAACAAAGATAAAGTTCGTGCGTTAGCTGGGAAACTACGCAGTTTAGGTCATGAAGTTTTTGATTTTACCGACCGAGAAAACCGCCCGAAAGGAACGGATTGGTTCAACTGTCCAGCAGATAAGTGGGATGGTCCGCCGCTTGCGACTATGGAGTATAAGGCGTTTCTCAAGTTCGCGACATCCCAACATATTTTCACCGCTGATATGTCGGGACTACATTGGGCTGACACGGTAATTCTGTACTTGCCTAGTGGCCGCAGTAGTCACATGGAGGCGGGCTGGGGTGCTGGTGCTGGAAAAGACTTATTCATTCTGGGAGATTTGCCGCTTGGCGAATTCGACCCACTCTATTTCCTCGCAAAGGAATGCTATCACGAAGCTGAGTTGCCTGCGCTTTTGGAGACGCTTGCAAACCCATTCGGAAAGGTTGTTTGTGCTTGGTGTCAAAGCCCCGACCATCTGTCCAAAGACTGCCCCAGCAGCCAGAATGACGCGCAAAGTCGTGCATGGCGAGCTATCACAGACCCGCTAATCGAAGGCGATTACATTGGGTCTCTTCGCGGTGAAGTCAACATTTGTCTTAACGTCATTCACTATCATAAATCGTTTGAGAAAGCGGTGCTTGAGTTGCTGCCACAGCGATATGATGAGATTCGGCGGCGGGCTAACGTAATTCGAGCGCGGGATTATGGGAGGTTGCCTTGGTGACTGATGAAAAGCCGATTGTTCCTGAGGTTTGCGACCGCTTAAACTGTAATCTACCGTCTTGTTATGGTTGGGATTTGTGCAGGGAAGCCCGTGAAGCTTTGACGAATGAGGAACGGCAAAGGTGGGTTGAGGGCTTAAAGAAACTGTGGGGGCTTACTGAATGAGTAAGTTTGAGCCTGTCTTGCAAGAGGTTGCGGATAAGATTTTGCATGATTTGCCTGAGGAGGTAGCTGTAGGCGTTTCTTTTAAGCTTCATGAGGGTGGGGATGCGCTGGTTTTGGCGTATCCTGTGAGTTTGCATGGGACGCCTGATATGCAGTTGCTTGACGGTGTTGTCCGCAGGTTTGGCGGAGCTTTTGTTAGCCGTGGGAAAGGTAATTCGTTTTATTTGATTCCCAAACCGAAGCCTGTAGCTGAGAAGCCGATGGAAGAACCTAAACCCGCTGTTCCAACAGAGGCACCTAAACCTGTCGACGCTAAAACAGCCGAACCCGAAAAGCCAGCCCCGTCGCAAGAACAGGCGAATCCTCCAGAGCAGTTCAAGCAGCCCAGCCCAATTAGCATCTATCGCGGAAAATACTGTAGCGCCTGTGAAGACCAGGGTACTTGTCGCCTTCCCAGCAATACCGGGCAGATGCAGCTTTGCGTCCGCATCTTGGAGTTGCAGTTTCTGGATGGCATTGCGGAGCGTTTGCATAAGCTTGGGTTGGTTCTTGAGGGTTTGCCTAAGCAGTTTCCGCAGCAAAAGCCGTCTGTTTCGCCTCCGTCCTCTCAGCCGCCGAAGGTGCAGCGGGACACTAACCCGCGGGAAGGGTTCGAAGAGGACGGGCTTGTCTGGGTTAAAGTGTTTGACGGTGCCAACGTGAAGTACCTGAAAGCCTACGAGAAGGATAACCAGGGCAGGCAGCGCTTCAAGGATTTGCAGGACTGGATCACTAAGAAGGGCGATAAGCCGTTTGCTAAGCAGCCTTTCTTGGGTGCGGAGTGCCAGGTCTTTCTATGGAATTTCAATCGTGGACCCAACGCGATTGGAAAAAGTAAGTGCAGGGGCTAGCTTTGGCGAGGTTTGAAGGGAGAACGGGAACTTGGGTGGGGAGCAAACTAAACTGGCTGTGCAACCGCGGCAGAATCTTATCTGCAATTTTAGAGCTCCCAACATGGACGAATTTCAAAAATGGAAAAAATATGTGCAGTGGGCGAAGGATAACGGCATGGATGTCTGTCATCTAACCCTTAGCTTAACGGATAGTTTTATGAAAGGCACGGAAGGTGCAGCGCAGGTCCGCAATGCTGGCCAAGTCGTCAATATCCAGCAAGTCAACACTTTTCAGTATCAAGTCCAGAAGCCGCGGCGGGAACCGTATAGTCTGGACTGTGTCAAACCTGAGTATGTGAGAACACTAAGTAGTACCCTCTTTGAGGCGTATGTCCTCAACAAAGCAAGAGATATAAACCGAGATTTTAGCTATATGGACTTTTTAGAGCTAAAACATGACGCTTTTCGCCGAATTATGGTTAGATTGAAGCGGAAAGGCAAAGTTATCGCTAATCCGCAGAGCACTCGCCCGCAATTTTACTTCTTAACCGAAAAACTGCAACAGGAGAATTCAGGTTGGAATACACTACAGTAAAACCATTGTTTACAGGCGGGGCGGCTGCTGGGCGGGGCAGAAATGTTTTGTTGTTAGCCGTGGGTTCTAAGATGCCTGTTCCTGCGTTGATGAAGCTTAGTACGTATCACAAAAGGCTGGGTGACCGAGTTTTTTTTGGGAAGCCCTGTAATCCTGACGTGGTTTATGCTACAGTGATTTTTCAGAAGCATAAGGCGGAAGCTTTGGGGTTGGCAAAGATGTTTTCTTGCCCGGTGCATTTGGGCGGACCTGCTATTTCAAATGAGGGTTTGCCCGATGAGATTGAACATTTGATGCCTGACTATAGCTTGTACGGGATTGATTACGCGGTGGGTTTCACTAGTCGGGGTTGCAGTAGGCGTTGTGCTTTCTGTAGCGTTTTCAAGTTAGAAGGTGACATTCGGGAACATGCACCGTTTAGGGAGTTTGTATTGCCGAGGCATGATAAGGTCCTGATTTTGGATAATAATTTTTTGATGAGTCCGAAATGTGAGGAGAAGCTGGATTATCTTCTTGAAAGACGCTTAGCGGTCAGTATTTGTCAGGGTCTAGATGCTCGGCTCATAACGAAGGATTTGGCGGATAAGATTGCTCGGTTACGTCTCTATAATTGGAAGTTCACCGACAAGGCGCTTTATACTGCTTGGGACCGCATCGAGGATGAAGCGGAAGTTTTAGAGGGCATCGATAACTTGATTGAGGCTGGCGTGAAGCCTCGGTTTATTCGTCCTTACGTTTTGGTTGGGTTCAACTCGACTTTAGAACAGGACGTTTACCGCTGGAAGAAACTTTGGAAACGAGGCGTCTACCCGTTCATTATGCCCTACAACCGCAAGTTTCATCCGCTTAGGCGGTATGGTCAGCGGCCAGCGTATTTCAAAACCACGGACATAGATGTCTACCTGAAGCAAATCGGTATAGAACTAAAGCGGGAGGTCTTCGCTTGAGTTTGCAGGTTGAGATAGCGCCTTGTCCCTGCAGAAAGTGCCCGTGGAAACTCAGGAGTATGTGTGGCCATTATGCGGATGTTTGTTTGGAGCTTCGGAGCTGTAGTAATTGCGGGCATCCGCTTGAGCGATGCATTAAGGAGGCTTTCAGTTGAGTTACAAGGAGCGGATGCATCCCAAAGTCAGCCGAGCAGAAATTGAAGTCTTCAAAGCTCTTAGCGGTTTGGGTTTGACTGGCGGGATGGTTACTCAAAAGCCGCTTGTGCTTAAGATGACGATTCCCGATTTTTGCTGGATTGAAAAGCGGAAGGTCGTTTATCTGGATGGCAGGCAGGTTCACTCTTCTGCTAAGGCGGAGAGGCGGGACGCAGAGATTGATGAGTTGCTGGAATTGCAGGGTTGGGATGTCTTGCGTATTGTCTATGACCCGCCGTTGACGGGCGAAAAGTTGCGGCAAGTGGTGGCTCAGATACGTGATTTTGTTGGAGGTATCGATGAGAAATGAGAGTTTTTGGCAGTAAATGGCTGTTCAGAATTTTTAGAGGGCACTTTTTGGGGTGTAAAAGCATGGACTTTTTCCATGCTTTGCGAAGTGCCGTTTTAGCAGTCGCCGATGTAGACTACGAACTGTTAGTTTTGCCTTTCGTGAATGTTAACGAAACACAGGAGTGTGCAGTTTGTTATGGAAGTTAGCGGAAAACCTGTTCAGAAGAGTAGAAAAAGGCGTGACCAGAGCGAGAAAGTAGGGCGTCTAAAACACATTATTGAGCTTTGTAAACGGATAGACAAAAAGCTTGATTCTCTTGACCGTAGAGTTAGCCGTATCGAGACGTATCGTAAGCATGATCTTGATTGGGTGCGCTCAGACATCGAGGAGATTTGCGCCGATGAGGTTGACCGGGAGATTGTGCGTTTAGTTTTCGAGGTGGGGGATTCGGGTTTGCTGCCTAGAGTTATAGCTGAGAAGTTGGCGGGTTTTGGGGTTACTCGTTTTCATGTGGCTCGCAGGATTGGGCGGATGAATAAGCGGTTTAGGGAGCGAGTGGACGAGGCTTTGTTTGAGCAGCGGGGTTGGCGTTGGGCGCTTTCAAAGTTTGCTGTTAATGCTTGGGGAGGCAGCGGAAAAGTCGAAGCGGATGCAACTGCTGAGATTTCCCAGACTGAAGAGGATGCGTGGCAATGAAAAAGGCGGATTCTGTTTTGCCTTTAGTTGAAGAGTGGCCGCTGGGTCCGCCGCATTATCCCGTCAAAAAGGTTATCTGTGCTGTTTGTGGGCGGGCTGTCTGGCTTGAGCAAACGCCTGAGTATTACGCAGTGCGGGAGCATGTCCGTTTTGTTTGTACCGATTGCTTTGAGAGGAGCATCAAGAAATGAAGCCTAAAGGATTTTTAGTTATAAATCTTAAGTTGCTGCGTCGTTTTCAGGTGCCTACCGCTACTTGGGATTTGGTAAAAGACGGCACTTGGAAGACCTATTCTGGTGCTTTTCCCCAAGTTGAAAAACTCAAGAATCTAGGGCTTATCGCCTTAGCCTATGCTGACCGTACTAAGCGTGGGAAGCCAAAGAACCTTTATGCTCTAACCAAAAAAGGCAAGCTTTTGCTTGAACTGTTCCCTGAAAACGAAGCTGATGAGGATTACGGCTTATGGGAGGTATCTTGATTTTGGCGGTAGCCAAGCAGGAGTTTTACTTGAAGGGCATCTATCCTGTGGAGGTTATCTCTGAGGTTAAAGATGGCTATGTGGAGGTTCGGGCGAAAACAAATTTTCTGCATACCAGTGAGTATTCAAAGGGGAAGCGTCAGGTTCGTGTCGGCGTGACTGAGAAGCGTTGGGTTAAGTCAGGTGAGGTTTTGAGGGTTCCGTTTCGCCATGTTTGGTCTAGTAGGCGTCCTGCGCCGAAGGGTTATCGTTGATTTATAAGTTAATTGTTATATTGGCAGGGCGGACTAAGATTTTCTTCAAGAGATGCTGGAACCGATGTTTAAGCTGAATTACGAAACTCTCACTTGCAAGATTCATCTCAGCCTACGTGGTCAAAAAGACAAAAAGGGCAAGTTTGACTGGTCTGGCGCCGTCTTGGATGCAGGGATTATTAGCGGTATCACGTTCTTTACGGGGCTGGGCACTTTGGCTTCTAGCGCCGCAATTTCTCCTACGAGCCTTTGCGTGCTGCTTAGTGCGGTTGGTGCCGAGTTTTTTGGGATTCTTGCAACTAAGCGAGGGCTAGTTCAAAAAAACTGTTAGGAACGGTTGAAATTGGAAAAGGTGTCCATAACTATTCCTGAGGTTTACAAGGGCATTGTTGAAGACCTGCGTCTTTTGCAGAGGGACGGCCAGAATCCCAATAAGATGACGGATAAGCAAAAGGCGTCCGTCTGGAAGAGTTTAACCGATTTCGGCTGGATTTATCCCATAGTCACCAATAAAGACGGTGTGCTAACCGACGGAGAGCAACGTGTAGATGTCTGTTTGGAGCATAGCGAGTTTTACGGTCCTGTTCTGCGGCTCCCAATTAAAGACGTTAATAGACGAATTCTGCGGCAAGTTCTCAATAAACTGAAAGGTACACATGATAAACTTTTAGACGCTCAAGAGTTCCAGCGGATTCGTGAAGCTGACGGGGAAGAGGACCTGAAAGCGCTTTTGGGTCTTTCTAATCGGACGTTGGAGCAGTATGATAAGTTGCTTAATGATGCTAAGAATAGCGCTGAGAGCGGCGATATTTTGTTGGATCATACTTTCCAAGTAGTTATCACATGCGCTGATGAGGCGGAGCAAAAGCAGATATTTGAAGAACTGCAAGCGGAGGGTTATCGCGTATCAATTTTGACATTGTGAGAGAATGGCGTAAGCCTCAAAGTTTCAGGGCGCAGAGCGTAGCCAGCAGCTTTACCATTACCGCTGACAAGATGGATAAGCGGTTTGTTGGTTCGTTGCCGATTGAGGATTGGAGTTGGCAGATTGGCGTCATTGTTGGGCGTAGTGGCACGGGTAAAACAACTATAGCTAAGCAGCTTTTTCCAGCCGATTACATAAGAGGCTTTGAGTATGGAGCTGAGACTATCCTTGATGATTTTCCTGAGGGTCTTTCCGTGTCTGAAATTACGCGGGCGCTTTGCTGTGTGGGTTTCTCTTCGCCTCCTGATTGGCTTAAGCCCTATGCTGTTTTGAGTCAGGGTGAGAAGATGCGTGTGGATGTTGCACGTGCTCTTTTGCTTGCGGAAAAGCGGGTGGTTTTTGATGAATTTACGAGTGTGGTTGACCGTGAAGTCGCCAAGATTGCATCTCTCGCCATCAGTAAAGCCGTGCGGCGGTCAAATAAGCAGTTCATAGCTGTAACTTGTCATCGTGATATTCTTGATTGGCTTGAGCCTGACTGGGTTTTCGATACAGACGTTATGACGTTTGATAAAAAAAAAGAATCCATCCGCCGCTTGAACTCAAAATTCTCGAAGTTAAGCGTGAACTCTGGGGATTGTTTAGGAACTATCATTATCTAAACACGGATGAGCTTAATTTTTGTACGTGTTATGCTGCCTTTTTAGATGGAAATCCTGTGGCTTTTTTGGCTGTTCGCCATGTGAAGATGAAGTCTGAATATTTTGCGGTAAGTCGCGTTGTTGTGTTGCCTGATTATCAAGGTGTAGGGATTGGACGGCGGCTTGTGACTTTTGTTGCTGAGCATTATCGGTCTCGGACGCATCGGTCTTTTCGTCTTGTTACTAGTAATCCGCAGTTCGTTTATGGCAAGATGCCTGGCTGGCGTCTGGTGCGTGTTGGTAGGTCGGGGCGTTTGGATAATGCGAGTTTTCGGCAGCGGTTTGGCGGCGCCTACACGTCTAGTAGCAGAAACCGCTTAACGGTTACGCTTGAATATTTAGGAGTGCTTAAGGCATGACTTTTCTTTTTTGTTTTTATTTTTTGCAAATTTGCGTATTTTCCTTTGGGGGGGTTCGGTGTGAAGGATGAGTTGTTTAGGCGTCGGCAGCGTATGCTTCGGCTTTTGGCTATCGGGAATAGCTTGAAGGTTGTTGTTGATACTATTTGCAAGGAGTTTGGTGTTTCTAAACAAACCGTTTATTCTGACTATTATCGTATGGCTGATTGGGTGCATGTTCTGCAGCAGGATAAGGCTTTGTCTTCTCTGGTGCGGGAACGGCTAGACCTTCTTAATCGTGAGCTTTTGGGGTTGATGCTTGAAATTGAGTCTGTAGGGGAAAAGAAAGCGTCTATTAAGGAGCGGTTTTTGAAGGTGAACGCCGCTATAGCTGCCTTGAAGGTTGTGCAGGAACAGATTAAGCTAGGGCAGAATCTTGGGTTGATTGAGCGGAAGCCTGAGGTTATTCAATCCGCGGTTAGTTTGGCTATGCCGTTTGAGGCGTCCCCTGAAATTAGAGACGCTTACGCCAAGTTTGCTGAGGCGCAAAGGGCTGAGAAGGATGCCGCAACAAAAGCTGAATCTGACGCCGGGCACTGATTTTCTGCGGTATGCTCCGCATCCTGCGCAGCTTCCTTTTCACGCAGGCAAGGGCATCTACAGTCAAAGGGCTTGTCTTTGCGGGACTGGGTCGGGGAAGACAAAATGTGGGTTGGCTGAGGATATTCGTTGGGCGCTGGATTATCCTGGAAGTGTAGGGTACATTTTTGAGCCGTCTTATCCGATGATGAAGCGTATTTTGTTTCCGACTTTGGAGAGTAAAGATTTTTTTGGGTGTTCTTTTCCGTTTACGCAGAATCCCTATGTTGCTGGCTTTAGTAGGGAGGATATGCGGCTGGATTGGTTTAATGGTTCGCAGTGGTGGTTTGTGTCGCTGGATGATCCAGAAAAAGCGGAGGGTCCTAACATTGATTATGCGCATATTGATGAAGCGCGTTTGGTGCGGCATTTTGATACTGCGTGGCTTACGGTGGTTCGGCGGTTGCGTAGGAGTGGCCGTTGCATGGTTCCGATTAATCCAGCCGTTTGGCTTACAACTACGACTGATGCGCCGGGCAGTCCATTGTTTAATGTTACGGAAAATCCTCAGACGGCTAGCGCTGATATGCGGGTTTACCGTTGGAGCATCTTTGAAAACCCAACTTTGCCAAAGGAATTCATAGCGGAGATTGTGCGGACGCATACGGGCGGCTTAGCTGACCGCTTTATCTACGGCAAATTCGCCACTGTCGCCGCGGGTAGCTTGCCCTTTGATTCTTCCAAGCATATTCGGGAGTTGACTGATAAGGCGTTGATTGACCGGGTTAGTTATGGGGTTGACTTCGGCTGGAGTGCTCCTTCGGCGATTGTGGTGAACTGTTTTGACCCTGACGGCAGAGCCTACGCTGTGGATGAGTTCTATAAGCGGGAGACTACGGATGAAGAGTTAGCTAAGGCTGCTTTGGAACTGCAAGAGGAGTGGGGGAAGGGAACTTTTTGGTGTGACGCCCGCTTTCCTCAGTCGATTCTGAAGCTTTGCCGTGCAGGTCTAGACGCCAAGCCTTACACTTTCAAACGTGAGGATGGCTTGAGGGAGCTTGGAAGCCGTCTAACGCCTGCGAGTGATGGGAAGCCCCGCCAATTTGTGAGTAAACGCTGCGTGAATCTGATTAGTGAGTTGTTGGAGTATCGGGAAGACGTGAAGGAAAACGACCATGCAACGGACGCTTTGCGGTATAGTTTGCCGCTTGAGTTGGAAGAAAAGCCGTTCTTGTACGTGGTTCGGCGTTGAGGCTATAAGTTAATTTTTATAAGGTGTTGGCTTCGATAGGGTTGTTTCGTGTAGGCAGCTCTGGGGAAAGCGGTAAGCTTGACCTCTCCCACCCAGGGCTGCTTGGCTTGCTGTTTTCCCCATGGCTGACAAAGCTTTCGGGTCTGTTGCTGGGTTGACTGGAAATTCAGGTAATGAGGAAGGCAAGTTAGTTCATGAACGTGTAGCTTCGATTCTGCCTTTTTCTGTTACTGAGAAGATTGCCGATAAGCCGTTGCGGATTCGCGGTTTGGCGATGACTGCGGGTTTGTCGCGTAACTTCAACCTGTACACGTCTGAAGAGTTGGCGGCTTTTGCGGGGAAACTTCAAGCGGCACCTGTCTATCTTGAGCATGTTTCTGTCAATGACGCTGTTGGTAAGGTTACTAAGACGGAGTGGGATGGGCAGAACCTGCTTTATGAGGCGGAAATCTACGATGAGGAAACAGCCGCTAAGATTCGCAAGGGCTTAATTCGTCATGTTAGCGTGGGCGCTGACTATGAGACTCTTGATGTGACGGCAGGCGGCAAGGTTCCTCATGGCTTGCATAATGCGGAGATGTCGCTTGTGGCGGTGCCCGGTATTCCCGAAACTAACATCCAAGTTCTTGAGCGGCTCTGTGAGAGTTTGGCTGCGGGTAAGCAGCGTTTTCATCTTTCCGCTAAGATGCGGGAGATTTTGGAGCCGCTTGGTCCTGAGTTTCTGCAATGTGTTTTCTGTGGGCAGCCAGGTGAATACTTGGTTAGTCTCTGCACTTCTTGCGGTGATAACGCGCAAGCCGCGGTAGATGGTGCTGCTCACGAGCAGTTAGAGCCTGAGGTGCCTGGAGAATACTTTTTGGGTTTTGTTCAGGACCCGAATCTGTTTTTGGCTGAGCATTTTAGGACCGTCTGGCTCGACCATGCAAACGGTATTTTGGCTGTGATGGCTAAGACGCGCTCTGACCCTGCGGTCGAGCGATGCCAAGAGATTCTTTTCCTTAAGTCCAAGTGGCAGCCGAATACGGTTGCTGATTGGCTTCGCATTCACCCAGATTACACGGTTTCAGCTGGTGATTTGGGTCAAAGTAATGGAGTTGAAAATATGCAAAAAGAAGAGCTAAAGAACCTCGTTAAGGAGGCGTTGGAAGAAGCGGGCGTTGTTGAAGCTGAATGGGATACTGAATACATCAACAACCTGCCAGATGATGCTTTCGCTTATGTCGAGGACGGCGGCGAGAAGGATGAACAAGGCAAAACGGTTCCGCGTAGCCTTCGGCATCTGCCGTACAAGAACGCGGAGGGTAACTTGGATGCTGACCACGTGCGGAATGCTCTGGCGAGGTTAGACCAGACGGAGATTTCTGCTGAGGCAAAGAAGGCAGCGTTGAGGAAACTTTGCGCTGCTGCTGGCGAACTTGAGATTGAAAGCGCTGTTTGCAATTTGGATAGTGCAGCGGAGCGTCTGCAAACTGAGCTAGCTCAAACCAAAGAGAAGTTAACCCAGGCTAGCAACTTGGTTGAGAAGCTTAAACAGTTTGTGCCCGGTGTGGACTTGCTTTCCAATCCGCCTAAGCTGATGCCTGTTTCTGAGTGTCTAGAGCGGCTGGGGCGCCTAGAGTTGCCGAAGATGCAGGAGCGACTTTCGTTGGGTAATCAGTTGCAGGCTCAGAAGGTTCGCAAGGAAATCTTCGAGGTTAAGCAAAAGTACGGTGTTGCCTAATGGCGAAGGAAAAGAGCTTCTACGAGCTAAGCAAGTCGCAAGTACTTGACAATATGCAGCTGGCGGCTTGGCTGCGTTCCATCGAGGACCGCTTAAACAGTAAGGTGGTAACTGCATGATAGCGGTCCTTTTTTGCTCACAAATGTGGGGGAGAGTACCAAAAGACGAATTTTGGGAAATCTTGAAAACACTTGGAGATTGATTTAGGATGGCTGATAAAACTGGCAAGACATGGATGGCTGTAGGCGAGTCAGATGACCCTAATGCACTCATAGAATCTTTCGAGGCTGAAGCATCGATTACTAAAGGCTCACCTGTTTACTTGAGCGCTGACGATAAGGTTTCTGCTAGTCCAGGCGGAGATGACGCTTTAGGTATAGCGGTAAAATCCGTTACAGCAGGCCAAATGTGTCCAGTGCTTAGGAGGGGCAGAGTCAAAGTTACTGCTAACGGACCAATAACACGGGGTAAAGCAGTGTGCAGCGCTGCAAGCGGCAAAGTTACGCAGCTAGTGGATCAGGCAGTTAACGAGGGCGGCTCAGCGACCTATACCATATACTACAATCGCAAACTCGGAACCGCTCTTGAATCTGCAACAACTGATGGAGACCTAATCTTCATCGATGTGGAGAAGTGATAGCATTGAAACCCCGATTATTTGAATCAGTAATGCAGAAACAAGGCGAGCAAAGAGCACTATACGAGCAACTGAAGACAAAGACTGAGTCACCGTTCTTTAAACGCTATACCGCTATGGGCATCAAAGAAGGTCTGTTTAGTGACTCTGCGGGCGCATTGGGTAAGATGCATGATACGTTGGTTGAGGCGGCGTATCCTGAACTCATCGGCAGAAACATAATTAATGTTATGCCGACAAGTGAGGCTTTGGAACGTTTTCCGCTTGATGCTGACGCTGTAGCTTACCGCTATGCTGAAGGTGCCGTGACTCGGTTAAGCGGCAAAAAGAACACAACCGTCGACATAAACACTGACAAACTGGTCAGTTCCTCTGAGGAATGGACACGTGAATTCGTTGAGGACGCAACTTGGAACGTCATGGATAACATGGTTAACAAAGTCGGCAGAGCACTCGGCATCAAAGAAACCGAAGACATCATTAGCATGTACGGGGCAATTGCGGCAGGCGATTTAGCAAGTGGAGCAGCCCTAGCAGGCGGCGGCGCCGTCTTTAGCTGGGCTAAACTGCTTGAACTCTACAACGCGGTCAAAGGTGAAAACTGGAAGCCCACAGTACTAGCGCTCAACGAAACACAGCTAAACCAACTACTCAACGACGACAAATTCATCCATTCCCAATATTTGCCTAGCAGTGAGACGGAAATCGGGCAAGGTGTAATCGGTAGCGTACTTGGCATGAAGGTGCAAGCAAGCACTTTGGTGCCTAACGGTACTGCTTACGCGATTGATACCCGTGTCGCTTCCGTCATGTTGCTGCGCCGTGACGTTACAGTCGAGGACTGGGAGAGCGTCAAGGAAGGCAAGTATGGTGTCCGCGCTTCTACTCGCTACGGTCTAGGTGTCTTGCGTTCAGATGCAGTTGCCAAAATGACCAACATTAAGACTACGCTGACTTAGGGTTGAGGTTGCTTTTGGCTGAGTATGAGGGCAAATGTTCCAACTGCGGTCGCATCTACCATTCGCAACATGCGGATGTGGTGGTTTGCGATTGCTGGGAGGTTTGTCCCTTATGCGGTGCCAAGATGGAGCCTTACACGCCTGATTTAGCTGCTAACACGTATGGTAGAAATGGCAGGCGTGACTTGCTTGTCATGCGTGTATGCAATAACGTTGCGGGTCACTCTAACAATATCCCCTTTTTTAGTTATCAAAGACCTGTTGAAGTAGAGTTGGAGCAGTTGAGATAGATGGCACCGAATATCTTTGGGAAATTGCGGGAAGTTCTGAGTTATCAGCCTGTGAGCGGAGCTGCTTCGCCTAATAAGCGAACGTTTTTTGATTCTGCCTTGATTCCTTTGGCGGATGTCATGCGGTTGTACGAGCGTGACCCCACTTGCAAGGCAAGTGTGGATTTGCTGGCGGCTTCAGCGGTTGGTGTGGGCTTTTACACCACGGTCGATGAGAAATACGACAAAGCTGCCGAGGCTAAAGCGGTGGTGGACCGGTTCTGTGAAGACGTGAACTTGGACGGCTTGCTAAATGACATGGCTAAGCCTTTGATTGCCTGCGGGAACGATTTCTGGCTCAAGCTCACACCGCAACGGCTAGCTGATGTTTTGCGTATGCCGATTGATGCGGTGCAGCGGATTGGGCTTAGCAGTGTTCCCGACCTAAAACTTCCCTATCAGGTTACGGGTTATCAGCTTAAAAGCACATACACGGCTAGCGCGGGAGGTGAGCTTAAGCCTGAAGCTGTGATTCACTGGCGCCTTAGCGGTGATGTGCCTTCTGGCTTCGGCGTTGGTTTGCTGCAGGTGCTTTTACACACGTTAACCGTTGACTCGGATAATCGTCCGGCTGTTGCTTGGATGAAAGCCAAAATCGAGCGCATAATGCCCAAGATTTTTGAGAAGTATGCGGGACCTGACGTTTTGGCGATGCTGGAAGGTACAGATGAGGAAACGTGCAAAAAGTTTGAGCAGGCTATAAATAACCGTGATGAAGAGGGTACATGGCTTTTTTATAACAAGAAAATCGATGTGAAGCCTGTGACGATTGACCCGCGGGCGCAAGGTTTCGTTTACTATATCGACCATATCATTAATCAGTTTTATTTGGGCTGCGAGACGCCTCTGCCGCGGCTTTTTAGCACTCCGGGCTTTACTGAGGCATCGGCTAGGGCAGCGCTGGATTTGCAGGACATGCTCATTAAGCCTATTCAGCGGTATATCAAGCGTCAAGTGGAGAGGGAAATTTTCGCGGTGGTTGTGGCTCAAGCAGGTTTTGACGCTGCCAAGGCTAAGGTTCGGTTGAATTTTGGCAGCCCCGAAACGCCAGAACTTAATCCAGCCGACCTCATCAAAGCGGCAGAAAGCGGATTAATTCGTGCAGAGGAGTTCCGTAAGAACGCCGTTAAGTTTGGCTGGGAGCTATGGGAGCAAAAGCAAACCACAGCGGCGGGGCAACAGCCGATAGATAGCCTTGAGGGTTTGCATGGAAGGAAAGGCGCGGGTAGGTATCTTGTTGTTGATTTGGGGAAGAATAGGGAGCCTGCTAAAAGTTGAGTCTGCTGGGGATAGTTGAGGCTGTCGCTGCTGTTCAGATGGTGGGTGAAGCCAAAAGACGTATTCCTGTTGGGTTGCGCGGCTTAACTTTCTATAGTGAAGATGACGAGTGGGTTTTCCTTTCGAGCGGTCACCCAAATATGTGCGTTGACTGCGCGGACTATGAGGGCGATATTTATTCGGGTACGGAGCTACGCAGTGCTTTCCCGTATCATACAATCATAGACGAGAATACGATAGCGGCTTCTGTTCATCCTAACTGCTCTTGCCTGCTAATGAGGGCGGTTTCTATGGGAGGTTTCCTGTAGATGGGTGAAGTGGCGTATGGCAGATATGAAGATGGCTTTAGGGCGATTCATAGTGCCTTAAGAGATTTGACAGCTCCGCCACCGGGGAAAAAGATTACGAAAATGGCTTTTTCTTGGAACCTAGACGGGACAGTTAGTGCAATCCGAGCCTATGACGGTGCAGAACTGCTTTTCACTCTTAGCCTAACTTGGGATGTAAGCGGTCAATTGCAGGATATTACTCGCACTTGAAGCCTCTATGTTATAAGTTAAGTCTTTTATGCGGTTGGTTCCGTAACTTGAGAACCAAAGCGTTTGAGGCCTAGTTTGCTTTGGCTAGTGTGACTGCCGAGGATGTTCGAGATGTGCTTAATGTTGAGGATTCAGATATTCCAGACGCTAAAGTCCTTAAAATGATTAAGCGGGCAGCCGTCACAGTCGGGCTTGAAATCTCTGCTACCATCGACTCCATTAACTGCACTGATGCCCAAAAAGAAGCCATCACGGTTCTGGCTGCTATCTATGCGCTCTGCTTTTTGACGGGCGGCTCAGCCGTCGGGTTGAACTTTAGCGTAGGCGACCTCAACGCTAGTACATCTTCGAGACTGCCAAGCCTCGATGTTCTTCAGGGCGAATTTTCCCGCCTACTAGACAAGCTCAAGACGCCCTATATTGGGAGGGCTTAGCCCCATGGGCACGGTTCCCGACGCCTATTTTCAGTTTGTGATGCATTACGCGCCCTACTACTATGTAGTTCCCACTAGCTTGGCTGCGGATGCGGCTGCTGGGCAGAGAAACGTCACTGTTGCGGATGGTTCGAAGTTTCAAGCGGATTTTCCTGTTGAAATCAAGGATTCTGCTCATAGTGAATGGGGCGAAGTTGAAAGCGTTCTTGGTAACGTTGTAACCCTTAAGAGTAATCTAGCCAATAGCTATTTTGTTTCAAAGGCTGCTTTGATGGAGGGTCCTGATCCTGCGTTTGGTCGTGGCACTTTTGCCGCTGCCTTTGCTATCGAGTTTCTCTACGAAGCCTACTCTTCTGAGCAGTTTGTGGCTAGCCAGCCAGATATCCTTGCTAAGATTGATGAGCTTGCGGATTGGCTTTTGACCCAGCAGTGCATCGACCCATCCAGAGCCGCTTACGGGGGCTATAGGAGCAGCGAATCAGCAACCGACTACTGGAGCATCGATGCTGGAAGAGCTATTCCTGCTTTGCTAAAAGCCTATCAGCTAACAGCTGACCCTGCGTACCTTGACTCAGCTAAGCTAGCTGGATATAACTTTCTTTATACTATGCAGCAACAGCCCTCAGTTTTAGGTGTGCATGATCGCTACTATGGCGGCTTTGCACAATACGTCACCATAACTGACGGATGGAGCCAACCCATAGCAGTTGAGAACCTATACTGCCTTATTGGGCTAAAGATGCTAGCAGAAACCTACGACACCGCAAACGCAGCTCACTACACAGCTATGATGGCTGATTTGGTCGGTTTTCTGCGAGAAGGCTTTGAGAAACTTTGGCTACACTTTGACCCCTTGCCTTCAGGAGATGACGCCTGGCACCGTATAGGTATAAACAATACCGAAATCTATGATGACCCAATCAGCTTCGCGCTCTTAGGCTTGTATACTTATGAGGGCTGGAGCAACAGCTGCCAGCGCGTCTACAACTACGTACAAAGCATTAGGGCTAGCGGCCAGTACCCGGCTTATATACCTGATATCTGCTGGCCAGGCTACATCGATGTCACAACACGCTTTCCGGCATGTCCCTACTATGACGGGGTTACCATTGGGATTCTGTGGAAAATTCGCCGAGAACGCGACCCTCCAGGCTACAAGTTAGCCCACGACATTGCTGAGAAGTACGCCGATGAATTCCTAAATTGGGGTCCCATCTTCACCGACTATAGCCCAATTACGCCTGCCAAAGCTATGGCGAATGTAAGCTGGATCGCCCGAATGTTTCTAAACTATCAAGAGCCTGCAACCCAATTCTTGAGGGTTCTTAAGAGTAAGGGTGAAGCGGTCCTTCTTTATCCTGTGCGGCAGGCTGTTGAAACCGTTGATTACGGCGACCCTCTTGAACTGCAAGCTGTGGTTTCTCAGCTTAAAGCTGAACAAGTGCTCATTGAGCCTGGGTACTACCTTAATGACTATTTGGCGTTCTACACGTTTCTGCCCGTGCGTAGTCACGACAAAATTAGGCGTCAGGGCGAGGACTACGAGGTGCAGACTGTTACGCCTTTTACTCTTGCTAATCAGCGGTTGTACTTCAAGAGCACTGCTAGGAGGTTGCTTACGAGTTGAGTGAGTTAGAAGACCCTGTGGCTACCTTGCTTAGGCTGATTAATAGCCGCATTCGAGTTACCAAAGACAACGGCGAGGCTGCCAAATTGTTGGCTTCTGAGGCAGCGTTTGACCGCGAAATACTGCTAAAAGAGTATGATGCCCAAATAACCCTTCAAGTTGACCCTGTGCTGGGCGTGCAAGACCAGAAGCTTAACCTTTCTGGTAGTCTTAGGCGTCAAGTGCATTTCTTCAAGTGTACGGTGCATACAATCGACAAGGTTGCTCCCGGTGCTGATGCGGGCAGGGTCATGCGTAACAAGGTTACTGAGCAGATTAAAGCGATTATCAGGGAAAACCGCACTTTGCCCTATCAGACGATCTACAACTTTGCTGGGATCGGTTATCCGGAGGGCGACCCGCACAAGGCGTATGCTGCAGGTGCTGCCTCGGAGTTGGCGCCGTCCGCTGCAGGTTGGACTGAACTCACCAACTTGGAATACCAGGGCATTTGGTACAGTGACGATGTTCGCTACTCCAAGAGTGTGGCTGTTAACAATCAGTATGGCTTGATGCTGTTTAGGTTCAAAGTTGGGCCTAGAGAGCAATGCGTTAAATCTTTGGTGCTGAGTTTCGAGGGCTACGGAACCGCGCCCGGTGGCAACGGGGTAACTGTCAAGGTTTGGAACCATATTGCTGGGGCTTGGCAGTATGCGCAGTATGGAACCGCGGGAACGGATGAAACCCTGACAATTACGATTTCGGCGAACTGGACGGACTACATCGACTCTGATGGGTATGTTTGGATGATTGCCCGAACCACTAATCCCAGCAACGGGGTAACACCCGCCGTGGTCTACTGCGACTATGTGCAGTTGACCGTTCAGGTTCGTGGAATTACTAACTGCGATGTCGTGAGCTACAAGCCCATAGACATTGTTGAGGTTAAGCCGTTTCTCTTCAAGACTGAGTTTGTTTTGAAGGGTTGGGCTTTCGAGAACATAACTTTAGGCTAATGGAGTTTGGAAAGAATGGTTGAAACCTATAGTACCGACCAAGAGCGCATATACTACGTTGCCGAAAGCGTTTTTGGAGCCACGCCGACAAATCCATCGATGCTGTCTGTTCCAGCAGACCAGATAGAACCCAGCATTGATCCGGGGCTTTTGAAACTACGAGGGGCTGGCAGTTACGACCTGCAAGTGCTAAAGAAAGGGCTAAGACAAGTGGGGCTTAAAGTTGGTTGGCCACTGCCTTCTGCGGCGCCTATCGATTTGCTACAGTACGCCAAAGTCGACCTAAACCAGAGCCTTAGTATGCAGGTCCTCTACTACAAAGGACAGTTTGCTAGCAACCCAACAGACATTATCTCGCTGCTTTTCACAGGCATGAAGTTTGACAGGGTCAGCGTCAGCTGTAGCGTTGAGGATGTGGTGCGTGCGGTTGCCGAGTTTCAGGGCGTAGACGTCGCTGTTGGCTCAGCTAAAATCACTGGGGCAACCTACACCGATTATGCTGATGCTGTGCCTTTCCATCAATCATACGTAAAAAAAGACGCTGCGGTACTTGATCGGGTGACAGATTGGAAGTTCGATATACAAAACAACCTGACCCGTGTCCCGGTGATTCGGAGCACTAACGGGCATTTGGCTAAGTACTTGCCTTTTAAGCATCGAGTCTTGGGCGGCGAGTTCACTTTCGAGTTTGAGAGCATCCAGGAAGCCAGCGAGGTCCTTGCGGATACAGAGTTTGACCTTGAATTCGGTTTAGGCGGCACCTGCAAGGCTGTCTTCACTGATTGCAAGTGGGAGAACGTTTCTATTCCCAGTAAGATGGAGGACCTGATTTCGCTTAAGGCGACGTTTACTGCCAAGGGGCCTGTTTCAATTAGTTCCAGTTAAGAGTGAGTGATTAAAAATGAAATCAGAAACTATAGAGATTGATGGACGATTCGGTGAAGAGTACCGGGGCAAATATGTCTTCAAAGAGATCACTTGGGCTAAGCGCAGCCGCATCATCCAAAAATACACCAAGTACCACAAATTGACCGGAGATATTGAGAGCAGCGACTTCATTGCCATTCAAGCGGAGACCATACTGGCTAGCCTGCATGGCCAACCCCCAAGCCATCCCATAACCCTTGACAAGCTCCTAGGTGAAGAGGAAGGAATCCCGATTGAACTTGGCGAGCTCTTTTCAAAGATCGTTAACAGGTTGAATGCGCTTAGCAGGGAGGAGACGGCTTTTTTATCCGAGCCCTCAGGCGTCAAAAGCCCCATCCCGCCATCACCGATTTCAGGTTTTCAAAAGAGTTCGGTTGGACCCCAAGCCAACTCGCCAAGCAACCTGCCCGAGTCATCCACGAGTACACCGTCATCCTCAACGAGTTAGATCGCCAAGCGGAGGAAGAGAAGCGGAAGAGGGAGCGTGAAGTTGGACGGCGGCCATAGAAGTAAGCTGTGACATCGATGGTGTAGAAGAGTTCAAGGCGGCTATGCAGAGGTTTGATAGTGGCATGCAGCGTCATGTCCACCGCCAGTTAGCTAGCTGGGCTGCCGATGTTAAGGCTGAAGCTCGAAAGCTTGTTCCAGTCAGAACAGGGCACTTGCAGAGCACTATCTATGCGCAAATTCAAGAGTGGGTGGCTAACATTGGGGCTGATGCAACCTACGCTTATTTTATTGAGATGGGCACTCGACATATGCAGGCGCAACCTTACCTGTACCCTGCTATTTCGGGGTATCTGCCGCAGCTGGAGCGGATTATTCTTGACGCCTTGGAAGCGGCTAAGTCGGAGGCTGGGCTGCAGTGAGTTTTAGAGAGATCGCCGTCACTATCAGGGCTGTTAACCGAGCCTCAAACGAGTTCAGTCGCATACAAACTGATGCTGAAGCTTTGGCTGCCAGAGTGAAAAGTTTAGGCGCTGCTCTTGCGGGTATAGGCGCAGCCGGTGTTGCCATTGGTAGTATAGCGCAGCAAATGGGCATTTTAAACGATGAGCAGGCTAAGGTGTTCAACAGTGCTATGGCGGTGGTTACTGCGTTGGGTTTGTTTTTGCGCACCAGCACGGGCTTAGCCGTGGCTCAAAAGGTGTATTCTGCCGCCTGCTGGGTGGCCACTGCTGCACAGAACGCCCTAAACATAAGCTACGGCACCTTCTTGGCTCTGACCGGCGTTGGAATTGCGGTGATTGTTGCGGCTGCCGCTGCCATGTGGAGCTTCGCAAGTAGTATGAACGCCGCTACATCTAGTGTGCAAAGTTTCAACAATGCGGCGTCTATAATGCCTAGTCGCACTCGTAGTATTCAACGTGCAGGCGAAGCTGAACTATACCGTAGGGGGATCGAGTAGTTGCCAGAGCCTGCTAGACCCAGCATTGCTCTTGTTTTCGGTAGTATTACCCCGCCGCAAAGCGACGTTGTAGAGTTATTTGCTCATTTGGGTTGTAGTAAAGAAGTGTCAAGCTTTGAGGTGAAATTGCATAATCATGATGGGAAGTACAGTCCAGGCGGATCTTCAGCCATAGCTGTTGGTACGGATGGTTCAATTAGCCTTGGGCGCGGCGCTGCATGCCCCCTGCTCATGACGCTGCGAGTTGAAAAAGTCCATTATCAAAGCTCACCTATCGAAAGCTACTTGACTGTTTCTGGGCGATGCTGGGGCGAACGCCTATTCCGCAGGACCGTCACAGCAGATTATACAGGGCTCAAAGGCGAAGAGATAGTTAAGAACCTAATGGATTACTATGCAGGTCTTAGCCACAACCGAAGCGGCACTGAACTTGTCGAAGCCACAGATACAACCTACACTGAATTAAAGTACGAGGACTCGCCAGTCTGGGACATCCTCAAGTACGTTGCTGAAAGCGCTGATAAGGCAGGCGTTATTGGCTATGATTTTCGGGTTGCGCCTGACGGTAAATTCGAGTTTTTCCCCAAACTCTCCAAAACCAACTCAACCGTAATCACCGAAAATATTGATACTGCGGCAGAATATGAGAAGGACATTACACGGGTTAGAAACAAAATTATCGTTTGGGGTTTAGCTGACAAGAGTCTACCCAGTAATAAGGTGGCTTGGACGCGGAGTCTGACGACGTCTGAGGGTACTTGGACGGCAAGCGCGGGGTCGGTAAGCGTTGACGCTACGGGGGCACCTGACGGGGGTGCTTGTATTAAACTGTATGCGCCCAACAACTACTATGGCAGTGCAAACTTTACTTTAAATGCGGGGAATCTGCTGGACTGCGAGAAATATCCTATTTTAGCTGCCATGTTAAAAGCAGAAAATACATTCAGCGGAACAGGGCAAATCACTCTTTACGACAACAACTACAAAACTGCAAGCAAGGAACTATCCGTTAGTCCTGACGGTTCTTGGCATAATTTTGAGACTGGCGTCGGTTCTGCGTATAAGAATCAGTGGAATTGGGTGCAGGACGGCTTTGACTGGACAAAAATCTTGGTCGTACGCATTACCTTTTATTATCCCGGTGTGGGCACGGGCAGTTTTTGGATACATCAACTCTACATAGGCGGTCGCCGATACCGCGGTATTGCCGAGAACGCAGCAAGCCAAGCAGCCTACGGATTGCGGGAATACGTTGAGGTTGATGAGGAGCTCTGGAGCGATGAAGAATGCAACAGGCGAGCCGCCGCGCTTTTGGCGCATCTCAAAGACCCAGCAGAGCATTTGCACATAGTTAGCACAGTCTTAGATTATGGGCTGTCGCCGATTTTGGGCGGAGATAAAGTGCACGTGCAGTTGCCAGTTGAAGGCGTTAACGGTCAGTTTCGGGTTGAATGGGCTGAATATCGGGTGCCAAAAGAGGACCCAACAAAGCTGGAAATAACTTTGGATTTAGGCAAGGAACCGCCTCACCTAGCCGATTATCTTTATGGCTTGCGTACCCATACGCCTAACGTTGAAAAGTTGAGCCGAACAAAAATTGGTAAACGGGGCGTTCCCGTGTCTTCTGGCGGGGGCGGAGGCGGCGGAACTGCAAGCAGCTACTTTAACAGTAATGTGGAAATTGACAAAACCGCTCCTGTGCTAAATCTTCTGACTGGCCGTAATCATAAGTCTGCTTTAGGTTTTGATGGCGCCAACACCTTTCTAACTACCTATATAGGAGACTTGATTCTCAACGCTGCAGCCACGGGCATAATCCGCCCTGTTACCGATGGCAGCGACCAGCTTGGCAACGGAACGTTCCGTTTTAAGGAGGGTCATTTTAAGGATAAGATTTTCGTGGCGGGCTGGGAGGTGATTGGTGATGACGGCAGGGTTAAGATGTGGTCGATGCCGCGGGATACCTCAGGTTACGTATTAGAAGCGCAAGGCCCGACCAATTATCCCATGTATGTTAATCCGAATGGGCGCTATGTCCCTGCTGCTCACACGCATGAAAGTATAGTCCGCGGCACTAAGCATGTGGAGCTTGATCCAAACTATGCGGTCGCTAACTTTTATGACGGCGCTAATCTCAAGGGTGCTATAGGACATGATGGAGCAAACTTTTTCGCGGTTGCCTACGCTGGAGACCTCATCATTTACTCTGCTAATGCTTTGATTCGTCCTGAGACTGATGGCGGCGCCGATTTAGGAACTACAAGCTCCGCTAAACGCTTTGGTTCTCTACACCTGAAAAATGACCTTTGGGTGGCAGGCTATCAGGTTGTGGATACTAACGGCAAAATTAGCTTCTATGCCTTCCCCCGAGATACTGCAGGTTATGTAATTGAGGCCCAAGGCGCTGGATATAATCCAATGTACGTCAATCCTAACGGCAGGTACTCGCCTGCAGCGCACGATAGCGGTCATGCAAATCTCTATCCTTCTGGCGGCTCTAATTCTGGGCAGGTTGGGAATACTTCCAATTATTGGAATGTTATAGCGACTAACAGTATGTGGTATAAAGCTGTTGGAACCTTCGGCTGTGACCCTGCACTCGCTGGCAAAGAAATTACCCGCAGTATTCAGTCTCGCAGCCAAGCTGAAGAGGTCTTAACTCATGAAACAACTAAGACTTGGCGCCACATGCCCTATGCGCGGTCCAAGAAGCATAAGGGCAAAATCATCTGTACCTGCGGAAGGGCGATGGCGGAGCCTTGTCCTGAGCACCGCAAAGCATGGGAAGACCGCTATATAGTTAATACGGGCGCTCAGCTTGAAGCTGCTGCTTATCTCGTCTTGGAGCTTAGCGCCGATGTCAGACGTCTAGAAACAGAGCTGGCCGCGTTGAAGGAAGAGATGACGAAGGGGAGATAAGTTATCTGTTATAAACCTGGTCGGTAGATAAGTGATTTGGGTGATGTATGTTGACTGATACTGAGGTTCAGTATGGCGATAGTGCGAGTGCTGCGCGTGCGATTCATAGTGCTCTTGACGATTTATCAGCGGCTCCCGTTGGGCATAAAATTACTGAGAAGAGATTTACTTGGGCTGCTGGGAAGATGGCTACGATGGCTGCTTATGACGGCGTTACTTTGCTGTTTACGTTGACTTTCACTTGGAACGCTGATGGTACGCTACAGAAAGTTGTACGGACTTAGCGGTGGTTGCGTTGACGGCTGCTGTTAGCGTGAAGAGTGGTCGGTGGAGTGATGCTGAAACTTGGAGTGGCGGCGTTGTTCCAGTGGACGGCGACGACGTAACAGTTACGGCGGGGCACACTGTAGTTTTTGACGTATGCATGTGTGGCGGTGTCGGTGTGGGGTTAACAGTTGATGGTGTTCTGCAGTTTAGCGCCGAAGTTATGTCGGTTTTGCGTTTGAAGCATGCGATTTCTGGCGTTGGCAACGTGTACCTGTCTGAGTTATGTATGGTTCAAGTTGTTGCTGATTTGGAGGCGACCCCGTAAATGGTTACTACTACAAGCGTTGGCAGTGGCAATTGGAGTGAGGCGGGTACTTGGAATAATGGTGTGCCTGCTAATGGTGACAGCGTTGTTATTGCCAGTGGGCATACGGTAGTTTTTGATGTTGATGAGTCGGGGTTTGCTGCTGGGCTTGCAGGCTTAACTATCAATGGCACTTTGCGGTTTGCTGTTGCCGCTAACACGGTGCTTAAACTCGCCTGCTCGGTAGTGGGCACGGGCAGTTTGTACGTTGGAAACAGCGACGCCGACCCTATCCAGAACGCTTACACCGCAAAAATTCAGTTTAACGGCGCCTACGAAATCACAGGTTCGCTTGCTTCCGTGGCGTTTTACGGTCGGGTGCGTACTGGCGGTTTCCTTAGTAGACTAAACCAAGCCTACGGCATCGGTACGGCGACTATGGTTTTGAAGGATGAAGTTGAACTTGAAGCCAACGATGTAGTAAGTTTAGGCAGTCCAACTGCTGGGCAATACGCTGAGTTGCTTACTGTGCAAAGTTACACTTCAACAACCAAAACGGTTGTTTTCACCGCTGGCTGTGCGGTTGCGCATGTAGAAAATGACTACTTAATGCTTATTACAAAAAATATCGTTTTAGAGAATATTCATGCTTCCAGCAAGGCAGGGGCGCTAAGAAAAAGCGGCAGCACCGTTAAAGGCGTATTGTTTAAAGGTTTCAATCCTGGCCCGATCAGAGATATAACTGGCTGTAATATCGAGTTTTGCACGGGGCAAAACAACACCTATGGTGGCATCTCGTACTGGGGTTCTGGGCATACTATTAGCGGTTGCACGGGGCAAAACAACACC